>Ga0268261_10000624_pt1 | contig 22638 bp, 14 predicted proteins | sample TergutNc150P1_FD_190353 | JGI IMG/M metagenome (GOLD analysis project Ga0268261, IMG submission 190353) | Nasutitermes corniger P1 segment gut microbial community from laboratory colony in Florida, USA - Nc150 P1 (SPAdes) (version 2) | ecosystem: Host-associated > Arthropoda: Insects >...
GAGACTACCAAAATTAATTATGGAGTGGATACCAGGGGAAAGAAGAAAAAGAGGATGTCCAAGAAAAACGTGGATGGAAGGTGTACGAGCAGCCATGAAAACAAGGCATTTAGAAGGAGATCAGTGGTTAAACAGAAAGGAATGGTGTTTGGGTTCCGGAAGACGGCGACAGCTATCACAAGACCAGAAAGAAGATAGATAGAATTGTTAAGAATGTTTGCATGAAACATTTGTGGGATAGAATATTCCAGAACATAAACTGAGGGCAGTTATTAAGCTCAAAAAATAACAAAATGTCTAGTCTGCATCTTCAAATGTGGCATTGACACTGTTTTGCTATGTGAGTACTGGATGGCATTTCAGAGGATTGTAGTGTCTTCATCTCAAGGGTCTGGTCTTTCTTCTTGGACTGCTTGTCCCTTGAAGGTTGAGGCACTGTGATCGTTCACATTGTAGGGAACACGTGTCTAACAACGCAGTTTCACATCCCATAAGATTTGAATCTTCAGCAGTGCCATTGAGAGAACCTCAAATCTCGCAAGTTACCATCCTATAAAGAATGGGAGGTAGAAAGATGGAAGTGTTTTTAAACAGTAGTGTCACCTGCTAATATTATACATTGTGAATGAAGTATGAGTCTGGAACTTGGTGAAATGATACTGACAGAGGAATGCTTAAGTACTGGCAGACAGTAACAAGTGATATTTATTGACCTGTTTCTCTCTGTTTGGAATTGTCATACATGTAAGGGAAAATAAAGGTATATGCTTTCAATTTGGATAGAATCTTCTTGATGCAACAAATCTGTGGAACATGGGTGTTTATCTCAACCATTCTGCTGCTGATTGCCCAAGAAGACTGTATTGTGTTAATGTGTCATGAACTTCAAATCTTCTACATATTTTTATTGATTTCAGGATGGTGACATGACCAAGTCTGTTATGTTTTTCCATGAAGCTCTGCAGTCTTATCTGTTGGCTGTGCAGCAGATCACACCAGTCTTTGCATATATGGTAAGTATTGTGTGTGTATGAAAAATGGCTTTGTCCAGATCCACTTATATGCAGGCTTGAACGGTGTCTGTTATTCACTGATGAAGATTTGTGTTGTGTTATAACATTGTGCTGTCTGTAAAGTTGGAGGTAGTATACATGATTGGAGGTTCTAACAGTGTTATTTCTGAGGATTCAGGCCTACTGGGAATTGACACCACATCATGGAGTGAATGGTTCCTGACCCTTCAAAGGAACATTATATCTTCATTTTGTTTTTAAGCTTTTCCACTCCATGCATTCTTGCATTCAATCATGTTGTTTTATTCCAACTGAATGCACATAATATGTTAAATACATATATTTATTACCATTTACCTCCTACATGTGTTAGTGTTTGTTACACCATCTTCAGGGACACCACTGTGTTAGTTGCTCAACTATATATTGCTAAGATTACATAGTGTTGGTGATAGACGGGGCGTTCATTGGGGTGGGGGGTGTTGATACTGATGGGGAAAAAGTGAAGTACTTAGAGAAGAACTTGTCCCACAACTGCCTTTCCTGCATACCTGGAAATGAACCAGTACCTGTGCCGTAGAGGCTGGTAACTAACTGGCTGAGCCGTGGCATGGTCTGGCCTGACTACATACCTCCCGAGAAGATATCATCCTCACACATAGATTTTTAAAGATCCAATTTAATACCATGTCTAAGTGTACTGTGTGTCCCTTCTGTCAGGTTTTATAACAAAAATTTTGTATGCCTTCTCATAACCTCTCATAAATGAATGTAGTTAGTGTGGTTCTTTGTTGTGTACAGTGACAATTCAGCTCATTTGTTGCATTAATGTAGCCCACATTGTACTAATGTACTCCACATGCACAGTAGAGTAGAGGCAGAAAGTGAGAATTTATAGTTGTCGGATAACATATGGGTAGTTTGTGTGTTAGGTATGTTATCTGTTGATAAGTAGATTAATGTGTAGCAATTATAATGGCAAGGGCACGCACAGTTTGAAATGTGGAGAAATGTTTGGGCAGTAGAATGTATGTGTGACAGGTGGACTGAGCCATATCATATTGATCCCTGCATACAGACTATGAGATTGGAGGTTCACTTATTGGTGTTTTTCTGAAATGTTATGTTCTGTTGTTGGATAGATAAATACTGATGTTTTGAAGGGACATAGGGCCTTCAAATGGTATTAAATCTGTACCTAGTGACACAGCACAAAAACCCAGGAGACTTGAATTTTTAGAACAGCATTTTTGTCTTTAGGGCAGACTGAATGAGTGCGTTTGTCTAGAATATTGGTGCTCTCCTACCAGACTACTGAGTGTCATATTCTAGAACAGAGGTACTCTTCTACTATACTACATGGTGTCATACTCTAGAATATTGGTACTGTCCAGCCAGAGTATTTTTTATGATCCAGAACGTTGGTACTGTCCGACCAGAGTATATGTTATGACCCAGAACATTAATACTGTCCGACCATAGTAATTGTCTTGGTCCAGGACATTGGTACTGTCCAACCAGAGTATTTGTCATGATCCAGAACATTGTTACTCCCACCAGACTACTTAATGTCATCTTCCAGAACATCACAGTGTGGTGTGCAGTTTGTTATTAGTTTTTGAATATTTTCAGAATATTTGGTAATACAGTGTTTTATATTTTATGTTTCAGAATAAGTTTTATGTTGAGGTGACATTACGCACATCACTACAAGTGCAGCTACTGAACTTGTTCCGACGGATAGTGGCGGACAGTCGAATGGACGCAATTATGGGTACAGTGACTAAACATTTGCTGCTGTTCATGTTTGCAAGTTTGACACAGGGCAGAAATTTGTAGCACTCCTTTCGCACAAGTCTAAAACATGAAGACGTTTAAAATGCATGACACCGTGTATCTAGATGTGTCCCAGGAATTGCAAAATGTAGGGTTTAGCCTTAAAAAATCACAACACTTTTTAACTAGTAACAAAAACTGGACATGCAAAAAATGAAAGATAAACAAGTTGGGAAATATGTGGATAGCATCACAGTTCTGGTGTGTTTGCTCTTTTATTGCCTGTGCATTTTAACCCTTATCCTGCTAACGTGGAGAAAATGGTGAACTCCTAATAATGCCAGCAAATGGCAGATGGGATTTAATTCAGCGTTTAAAGGGTTAATTCATATGTGCTAGTTTTAGGTGCTCTGTTATAAATATTTAAGTGAACATTAAATTATCCTGTATCTGTGATATTGGAGGTTCTCACGGCAGTGTTGCTGAAGAGTCAAGTCTTCTGGGATTTTACACTGTGTCATCTTGTAACTAGTTATATTTTGAAGGACAGTAGTGACTTCATCTTTTACTGCTTAACATGGAAGATGAAGGCACTGTGACCATTTTAAACAATGAGAACTACTTAAAAGTTGACACAGTGTAGCATCCCAGGAGACTTGAATCTTCTTGCGTGTAACTTTACTGCAGGTTGGACATTTTTTCAAAGTGGTAAGAAATTAAAACTGTAGCTCACTGTGGAAGGATGGATGATTGACTTTACACAGTTGTTACAGACATGCAAGATAATTATGTAGGCCTTGTATACTTTATATAATGTGTGCTTGAGAGTCACGTCCTAAGGAACTCTACACCAAAATAATAGAATATACCTCTTTCTAATGCAGTCCAAATGAAATCAAAACTTTCTTTCATTCTGTCTGTGGAATGGAGAGGTATGTGAAAGTGCACATGGGTGTTGTCAGTACAGTAAAGGTAGAGTTGTCCCTGTGCACACCATAAAGACATAAGGGGGAGTGGAGGTAGTGTATCACACTTTATTAGCATTGGCACTATAAAGTCAGCTTCACGCCCCACTCACTTGATCCCCAGGGAAAGAACTCTAGGTACCCAGTGATTAGGAGGCTGGCTGGTCTCCAGAGCTGGTTGGGATGTTTTGGAGAAGAGAAGAATCTCTTGTTCCTGCTGGGAATTGAAGAATAGTTCCTTGCTTGACCAGCCTGTAGCCTAGCTGCCATACTGACCTTGCTGTTCTGGCTCCCATGGATGTATAATATCCATTATTTTTGTCAAATTTTAACCAAAACTAAACTAGTTTTAGTTTATCCATTGGCTGTTGTCATTTATGCAGACACAGTGATTATCATAGCCGTTCCACTGTGATGCGGACATGTGAAAATGAGAGCTGTACAGTGTATATATGTGGCACAAATTTCTGACATGTGATTGTAATTACAAGTCTATGTAGTATGCAGTATTCATTTATCTGGATGTAAATATGGGTAGTCCTTGGTTATTGTTGTGGTTACATTCCTGAAAGTCACATAATAGGACAGAGCAACAACAACAACTGAGGTGGTGAGTCTGGTGATTGAAGATTCCATCATTTGCTGGCAAAAATGATGTTAATCTGAGTGGCTAATATTTGCCAAATATTTTGTCAGTAAAATCTACTTATGCTAAAATGAAACAGTGTTGTACTGGGCAATGTTAAACAAGGAGTGCCTGTACATATATAAAACAGAAACATTAAGTTTGTTGTAATTCTACTGTATTCAGGTTTCGCTGTATTACATTCATGTTGCTGCATCTGGAGTCAATGCATACGCAATTTATATTTCAGCAAGCATAGAAGATCTTCTGAAGCGGCCATTTACCCTGTCTCCTGCTGCCATGTCTTCATTGTTTAAAAATCTTCATTATATTGGAAGAGGAGACTACAGTCAACGCTATCCTGAAATGTTCTCACGCTACATACCAGGAATTCTACCTCCAATGGTCGTGAGTGACATTGAATCGCATATTGCTGAGATACGTGAACTTCAGAGCACTTGGAAGGCTGAGTGTCATGTCCAGGGAAAAGCAGGTGATGTGCAGCAGGGACAGAAGAGAAAGGGTGATGACGAGAACTACGGTCCGACATTGTGCATTGCAAGTCAGCAGCAACTGCCACTGCTACCAGACATGTTTCATTAGTTCTGATAGTACCATGATGAGGTAATGGGTTTTCTTCTGACAGCAGTTTACATATGCTGTTAACTGGATGACATAGACACATTTGTGACAAACATAATTGTATGTATCATCAATCACATTTTTATTTTTAGGTGTGTGTGTGTGTGTGTGTGTGTGTGTGTGTGTGTGTGTGTGTGTGTGTGTGTGTGCGTGTGTGTGTGTGTGGTACATCATATTGCGCACCATGAAAATTAGGGTTTTACAGCAGCTTGGTGATGTAGAGAGTTCCATCAATATTAAATTTCAGTTGACACAATGTTGCATAGATTTTACTACTTGTGCAGTCTGAACCTGTGAATGTGGTGTTTTCTGGTGTTAATTTAAAACCAAATCTGTGAGTTATATTTGCTGCTTCTATATTTTGGAAAGTAAATTCTGCTTGGTTGTGTGTATATACATTTAAATGTTCATGTTTTGAATTACGTGCTTTTTAGCATCCCAATATAATTTCAAAATTGAAGTACTCCCACGATTCAGAGCTACGCATTTTGGGAGATGATCTGTTCGTTTGGAGTTACTGTGTGTGCACAAGACTTCAACTGGGGTCAGAATTTCTTTGGACATTAAACACTGCTACTGGTATACTACTACTGCTACTACTACTACTACTACTACTACTACTACTACGATGACGATGACTACGACTACTATTACTAATGGTGCTGGTGCTGTCTTGAATTACATGACAGTTGTACTTTTTGTCATGGTCCCAGGATAGTTAGGTCAGTATAGTGACTAGGGTATGGGCTGGATGATTTGGGTTTGATTCTTGGCAGGGGCAAGTTCTTCTTCTAGACCAGCTGTGGGGCCCACCCAGCCTCCTATCCAAGGAGTACAGGGGGTTCCATCCCTGGGGGTAGAGTGGTGAGTGTGTAAAGCTGACCTCCGTCTGGCACCAGAGTTAAGAACAATTGGAGCTGTGCCTCTGCTCCCTGTGTATGCCTTCAAAATATGAACAGGGACAACTTCATGTTTACTTTTGAAGTTCTTTTGGCACTGAATATTAGAATCATGAATGCGTGCGTGTCGTGTGGCGTGCAAGTGTGTGTGTGTGTGTGTGTACATGCATGTGCACACATGCACGCGTGCGTGTGTGCATGTGTGGAAGGTGGGTTCTTCCCAAACATAGGTACCATCTAACAGACTATGTGGTGTCATGTACCAAAGAGCATCATCTTAATTATATATATTGTTAATATTAATAGCGCAGAGTGACTGTTACAGTGTTGCCCTCAGCGTGGCAACTATTATGAGATGAGGCTTTCTGTGTGATAAACTGCTATGACTGGAGAAACATTACATTGTGTATTAATATTTATTAAGTTGCAGATTGCTTTTTACATGAATCCCTGCCAGTGTAATGGCAGATTATTGCAGGAAACACATTCATCAAGTATCAAATTTACCCAAATATGAGATAAAATGTTTTCCTTGTTTATCATATGAAAAATGTTATGTGTGTAGGTATTTACCAGAAAATAGAAGGTTGTGGAGGTTGGTTGTTTCCTACATGGGTAAGTACAGTATATACCCGTGTACATTGGTTTACTTCCCTCTTGTTCTGGTGTTGAAAGCTTTGTAACAGAAGGCCAAATCACAGGTTTCTGAACTTTTACAGGAAAAATTTGTAGAAATTGGAAGGAAACAAGACAGGCAGCATACATGTAACATTGAGGTGTGTTTGTGTAACCATTATTGCCATGGAAAAGCAGTAATATTACATATATTGAGGTCATGTCTGTTGCCTTAGTTATCCAGTATGCAAAGTGCATGTTTTTGTTATGTATGGCCTGTCTGGCTGTAGCATATTTTTTCACCTTTTCACAAATGGCTTGATTTTTGGTAGAACATTTTTGAACATGAAGTGTGTGTTTTGATATTCTATACAATTTTTTTCTGAAAAATTTCTCATTCAAAGAAGAATTCGGCGTGATATTGTCATAAATGTAGAAATGTCATCATGTAAAGTATCCATTTTTCATGTCAGATTTTAATGAAGTTTAAATTTTTGTGACATTTTTGAGAAATCCTCAAACAACAAATTGCATGAAAATCTGCCCAGTGGGAGCCTTGTTCCATATGGATGGTGGACAGACAGACAGACAGACAGATAGAGACATGACGAAGTTAATGATAGCTTTTTGCGTTTGCGAACTTGCCTAATGAACTGACGAACAAAAAATTAACATTGCCAATTCTTGTGCTGTAGTTTACCCCTTCCATGTTTGCAACCCAAGCTTACAGCATACTTTATTTACCCAAATGTAAGACAACCCCACTTTACAGTCACAAAGTTAAAAAGAAGGCAAATGAGTTATACTGCGGAAGGAGGAATATGCAGAAAGTTAAGGAGAGAAACCCTTGAAGAAAGCAACAGAGAAAGACTGAAGAAAGACATGTACGATGTGATGAACCAGAGAAGAAGAAGAAGAAATGCTAAGGGATAAGTTTGGAGTGGACAGGATGGGATGTACAGGCAATGGACAAAGATTAAAATAACAGTTAAAGAAAATATATTTGTACAAGCTAGGAGGGAAACATTAAAAAGGAGGTAATACAAAAATGAAGTGAGGGCAGAGGAGGTAAAAAGACTAAGTGAAGTACTGAAAAGCTAAGGAAAAAAGAGAATGTAAAATAGAAAGTACCAAACATTTGGCTGTGGGACAGATTTGATGTTGGATGGTTGTGTTTTATCGTTAGGAAACCTGCGTTGTGTTCCCCGCCGCACATTGAACATTGTTTTTGTGCAGCACGGATAAGAGGATTTGGTTACCGACGATGTTAACATGGTGGTTATCTGTTAAAAAAAAACCCAAAGAGTTTGATTTCATGGATATCAATAATCTGGGGTGTGGCGTCGAAGGTTGTAGAAGGTGACGTATATTTCTGGTATGGTAGGTATTTCATTCAAGAGTTCTAGTATTATCATCATCCCATAAAAAATGTATGTATCTGATATTTCGGCTGTACTCGCGCATAGGGCACCACTCCACTTCTGATCCATGGTATAATCCGTGGTTCCTTGCCGCTATCTGGGTAACACTTCGATTACGGAGCAGCTGCGATCCATGGAATCATGTTGCCTGAGAACTTCCGTTGCCTGAACAGTTCCGATCACATTCGCTATGATGTATGTAGTATTTGGGAATGTGATTGTGGTGGTTGGTTTCGAGGTTGAAGTTTGTAAGAACCATGAATGCGAAGTGTAGATAAAGAGAGAAACGAAGGGAAAAAGTGGGTTTTTATTTAAATGTCACAAGGCAGTAAAGTTACACAGGTTATGGTAAAGTGAGGTAAACTAAAGGTCAAGTTATCGCTGTACTCGCTTTGAAGGTATGTGTGGCAGTGCAGGTGTAGTAGCTCCTTATTTTTGAATTTTAAGGTTATGGTCTTTTAGCATGTGAGACCTTGCAGTTTGGCAGATACGTGTTGCCGTTTTAGAGGAACCTTTATCTGTCTCGATCGTGGGTATTTTCGCGTCAAGGAACTGAGGTAGCACATCCTACAAGGCCTTATTTTTGTAATTATAGATTACTGGAAAGCGCATTACACGAAACTTGGTATTATGTGGGGGATCATCAGTATTTTGCATGTGTGAAGTAAATGCAGAGCTAAATATACACAGCGAGTTTCTTTCTTAACCATTAAAGCATTGCCACAGCATTATGGTTTAAAACATTTCAGTGTTCTTGGCCTTTCAAAGTACAGTCATCCATTTGTATTTATTAAATTACTGTCTTCAGTTGTTATCAGACCATTACAACAGCATTTTATACACAGCTTGTTAAAATGGATACTAGAGTTGCATTTGAATAGTTTTCCTTGTGTATTTTTGATGAGTTGAGTTTGTCTTGCAGATATATCCTTGAGTAAAGTAATCTCATTGTATTTATTATATTACTGTCATCAGTAACTATCAGACCAGTACAACGGCTGTTGTATTGGTCCAATTTTGTATTGGTTTGATGACTATTGAAGCCAGTGTGGAGGGTTCTTTTTAAGAAGCCACAATTGAAACCCTACAATTTAAGTTATTACAAGCACTGTCAGAAAATGACAGCGAGAAGAGCAGCCTTCTGTTAATAATTTGTTACTAGGCTGGAAGAAGAGAAGACGCAGGATTGATGTTAGCAATGAAGCTGTTTCTCACCTATGTTGAACTGTTAATTGATGCATTGTTTGTGTCTGGGGATTGAGAATCCTAATGCTGTTGTGAAGAGTGCATTGGACTTCATATGTATTGTGCCCTGTAAATGTTTCTTTGCATAACCTACCCTTTCAGGCATGATGTATCTAGGCATGCTGGATGCGTGATTGTGGCCTAGTTTAGAGAAGGATTTTCCTAGATGATCACTGTTTCAGCAGGACTGAGCACCTCAACTTCATCACTTGTAGATCAGGTTGTTTATGGACGAACAGCTGCCTGGAAGGTGGATAGGGTGAGGGGCTCAATATTTTGGCTACCACTGTCCCCAGGTGTGACAAGCCTGGGCCTATTTTTTGGGATACTTTAAAGATTATGGGTACACAACACCCATACCACAGCCCATGAAGGAGCTATGGGGCCAAATTTCAGATGTGGCTACTGGAGTTGATGCATCCCTGCTGTGGCACAATTGGGAGGATTTCCAGTGCTGCCTGGCCACTTGCTTTGTAATTCGTGGTGCAAACATTAAGTACGTGTGGCAGAAACTTGAAGTGTCTCCCTATATGTTCCAAGTTGTTCACAGATCTAGCTCTTCTGGTATAGAAAATAATGTACTCCACAATTATCAGATTTATTTTGTTCCTGTATTAGCTGTAATTTATCCCAGTGTTTTCTGGCTTACAGGCAAAAGGAAGGGTGCTGAATGCAGTCTACATATAGTTTTTTTTAGAAAGCCAGTATTGAAGGTTATGTGATAGATCTGTGTGTAGGTGTTTGTGAGAAGGTTTTGGTTTTGATGAGTAACAGGAGAAATAGGGTCTCTGAGAGGCATTTTGGACAGTTGCTCAGCCGTGTTCACCACCCTGTATTGTGCATGAGACCTGTAATAAGTCTAGGGGTTCAATTGTAATGTCGTCTTTGTTGTTATACTTAAGGCATTAATATATATATATATATATATATCATACATTGCTAATTAACAAAACACAAGTCATTCATGCCTTCCTGAATTCTTACACTTACATGAAAGTAATGTAGCAGTTGTTACTGTAATAAGTTCATAAATCATAACTACTCAACTGCCTGATGAAAGACGCTGTGGATTAGAGCTTGAATGTTATATTAACCCCATTATTTGATGAATCCATTTTTCATATTGCCGTAGTACAGAGGTTTAGAGTGATGACTTCCTTCTTCAGTATGTTATGTATAACTGCTGATATGCATGCATTATATTACAGTGCAAGATGGATATAATTAAAACAGAACCTGATTCAGATGAAGACTTTTTGTCTGAAGAACAGCAGCTTATTGATGTGAAGCTTGAAGATGATGCAGTCCCAGAACCATTTTGTATAGTAAAGACTGAAGCTTATGTAAGTTGCATATTTTATCTTTGGTTTATTCCACTCCAGAAGGCCACTGGTTGTCTTTATTATAGCTGTTACACCCCAGAATTATGCAGAAGTTACTAATCACATTTCACTTGTTACCAAGTTACCAAGATCTGAATGTGATTGGAAAACCTTATACATGTGTGAATTCTGTGTGTAGTTTTTAGTTTGGTGGCAGTAACTAATGGAACTGTGGCTGTCTGAAGTATAGGGTCATTATTTTATGTGACCACTATTGTTTGTCACTTTTGACACTATGGCAATTTGCCATGAGTCAGGGTCCTTGTGTCGAATGATAAGTGAGATATGATGAGATAAAATATTCTTTCTGTATAATTTGAAAGTCAGCAAGTACTGGGAGGTGAAGTAAAATTTTGATGTTGTGTCTGACAGCAGTAAGGTAGACAAAATGTGTACTGAAATAAGCTCTTCTCCACAGCAAAAGTCCAAAACTGTGTAAATTGAAGTTACTGAAATGTAACTTTAGCAACACAATATTTGTAGGAAGATAGATAGAAGTCCATTAGATGAGAGTTTGTGGGTTTTCACATTTGTCTGGCGGAGGATTCTTTTCGTCTGGGATGTGACGTTGCATCCTGACAAATGTTCGGAACTGATAATCCAGTGATACAGTGTCATAGAAGAACAGAATCCTCCGTTTTACCAGTTGTGCCTGGAATGCCTTGTTATTCTTTTATTTTTTATTTTATTATTATTATTATTATTTTTGTTGTTGTTGCAGGATCCATGTTGGGATAAAACTGAGATCAAAGAAGAATTGAAAGATGAAGTACCACTGGAGGAGGATGAAGAACACAAAGACAGGTTAATGTATATGGATATGCGTACACAGACTAGTGCATACAAATATGTGTGGACTAGGGTTACCATTTATTCATTATAGGAAAAGAGGACATTTGTGACGTATCAGCCATAACAAATAGGACATATCAGCGGCGAAGGGGTTTTCAAATTTTGATTTAAAAAGAGGATGTGTGTCATAATTGGAATAGTTTTGTGACATATACACATTAAAATATAAACAAGTGTCAAAATTATGGTCCCTGATTTTTTACTACAACTACTGTCAATACAGTAATACTAATAATATCACAGAATAACTTTTGTAAGGATAAAAACTGACATAAAAATCAATAACATTTTCAGCTACGGAAAGTTAAGGCATCCATGGAGAGGAAGTTTTCTAAACAGTCAACTGCTAGCATGCGGGTATTTCTGTTAAAAGAAAAACGATAAAAATACGAGGTCTGTTCAAAAAGTATGGGACCTTAATTTTTCCCGCATAAACAAATCAAGCACGGGAAGTGTCCATCATTGAAGATGTGGAGGGGACATTTCTGCGCATGCATGAATTTTTTCCCGCCTATAGAAAGCATCAGGTGCCGGCAGTCAGTCGATGATTGTGTAAGTGTTGTGAACGCTCGTTAGATTGTCAATTATTGCAAAATGACGGAACGACTTAAGCAGCGGTATTGCATCAAATTTTGCGAAAAGCTTGGCGATACCCAAGTGGAAACTATTTGAAAGATTCAACAGGCTTTCGGGGACGATGCCATGAGTATCACATGAATAAAAGAGTGGTACAACCGCTTCAAAGATGGCAGCACATCAGTGGACAGCAAACCACGTCACGGTAGGCCCTCAACTAGCTGAAATGACAATGTCATCAACCAAGTGCGGACTTTGCTCATGCAGGACCGTCGTATCACTGTCTGGGAGCTGGCAGACGAGGTGGGGGTAAGCATTGGATCGGTACATACCATTTTGACTGGATTTGGGCTTGAGGAGAGTGTCCGCAAAATTCGTGCCAAAGCTGCCAACGATGGAGCAGAAGCAGCTTTGCCTGCAAATCGCACAAGACATTCTGGACTGCGTAGAAAGTGATTCCAACTTCCTGAACACCGTGATCACTGGTGTTGAGTTGTTGGTTTACGGGTACGACCCAGAAACAAAGGCGCAGTCCTCACAATGGAAACATCCATCATCTCCGAGGCCAAAGAAAGCATGGCAGGTCCGCAGCAACATCAAGGTTATGTTGACCGTTTTTTTCGATTCCCGTGGGGTGGTGCATCATGAATACGCGCCACAAGGCCAAACCGTCACCAAAGAGTACTACGAGGGGGTACTTTGTTGCCTTTGTAATGCTGTGCGGCACAAACGACCAGACCTGTGGGCAGCAAAAACTTGGCAGCTCCATCACGACAATGCACCCACCTATTCTTCGCATCTGATTCAAGGTTTTTTGGCTAAACACAACATTCCCCTGATTCGTCAGGCTCCCTACTCTCCCAACATGGCCCCTTGTGATTTTTGGCTGTTCCCCAAACTGAAAATGCCGCTGAAAGGGACCCGATTTGAGTCAAGAGAAGACATTACGCACAACACGACAGCCCAGCTGACCATGATTCCACAAGAAGCTTTCCAGAAATGTTTCCAGCAATGGCAGGACTGCTGGAAGAAGTGTGTGCATTACCAAGGAGACTACTTTGAATGGGGATTAGGGTTTCAGACATCCAAATAAATAATTGTATTTTTGCTGACCAAAGGTCCGATACTTTTTGAACAGACCTCGTAAACACACTTTAACATGCAGAGATAACTTTAAAAGGGTCCTTTGTTACTTGGTACCTCATGATATTTTTATGGAAGTTCCAACTCTTGCCATGCCCCTGCACATTTCTCTGTGGACCATATCTTCGTCAGAAGATGCCAGTTGTTCATTAGGTAGCCATGGAATTCCTTACGTGAAAGATGCTTGTAATTGCCCTGCACAAGCAGTATGCCTTTGAAAGACTCAATATTAAGATTGGTGCTCTCTACTGTCCACTGCACTTGCATAAATGAGAAAATTCTTGATGCTTGTGCATTGTGTGAAGGGATTGTGAAGAACTGGGCATATTTAAGAAGTTCTGATTGTTAATCTACATTTTCGGAATTTTCAAAGTATTTCATCCACTTCTGGTGTGCCAGCAGGGTACAAAATTCTTCATTATCTCTGCAACCTGCCAAGAATTTCTTCAGATTGATAAACTGGTCAGAATACTTCACATAATCATTGGAAACACCCTTTTTTATCAGAAACTTCAGAGAAAGTTCTGCAGTACTCCACTCTTTCAGTGCCATCAACACGAAGCAAGAAAATTCTTCCATTGGTTCCATCCATTTCTTGATATTCTATACATCTTTTATACAAACAGTTTCCTTCAGCACAGAATTCGTCACAATCTGCATCAAGACCTTCTGTGTGCTTTGCTTCATGTAAGGCATCTAATTTTGAGGAACATATTTTGACATTCAACAAGAAAGTCATGGTTGGAAATTTACAGCCTTGACACTTCAACAGCAGAGTTGTCTTCCTTTTCACTTTCTTGAATGTGTGATTGGACAACAGTTATAATGGACTGTATGTGCCACAAATATATTTCACTTATCTCATTTTCAAAAAATGTTTTTGATCATCTTTGGTGGTTTGGCCTGAGACAGAAACAATGATTTCAAAGCTGGAAACATGTGAATCATTCTGCTAATGCTTGGACATATTGACAGCCATCATGTGTTACTGTGGGAAAGATTTTTCTTTTATTCAGTGTCCACAAAATCACAGTGCTCTTTCAGTTGTTCAGTTTATACAGTGTAGGTGTGGAAGTATTGGTAGATTTTATAGATGACACATTCATTGTCAACCTGTAAATTTTCCGTTGCTTGGTGAACACAGTTGTTCAATATATATGCTGGGTAGACCACACCAGTTATTGCTTTATTGTACACTACATATATATATGTATGAGTTTTTCAAACACACTTTTCTCTACAGCATCAAGCCACGAACACCCAAACGTCACATTGCCGTTATCACCAGCGAATGCAATACAGTTCCTTGGTGAACTGTGATTGTGGAGAGTTCCTTTGAATATTGAGTAACAGTCTCTTTTGCTTTATTCATTTATTGCTGCACTGCAGTTAACTTTGACTGTAAACCACCATTTTTCCATCAAAATACTGAATTGCAACAGGCAGCACCTCCACAGCATTGTCTTTGCTTGCATCTCTGGCAACTCCACAGCACGACACTGTGTTATGTGTGAACACGTGTATTATGTTTTTAATAGCAGCAGGTGCTACAGTTAATGAGTTAATGATTGCTTTTGTCTTTATCTGAGCACTTGAACATTTTCAGGTTATCTCAGAAACATGAAGTATTATTGTGAACAGAACAGATGTGCAATCAGTTGTCTTGTAACTACTGTGTTTCATGGTTTGAAATGGAAATGCACGTAATGCTGCTAATACAGCATCATCTGAATTCCTTCCTGATATAGTAAAAAAAATACTTGTTGCTTTTGCTGAAATTTTTCACCTCTAACAGCTTTCTTGTGCCTTCTGGCTCACTACGTAGATTCCAACAGCTTTCTTGTGCCTTCTGGCCCACCATGTAGGTTCAAAGATGAAGAGCACTCTTGTTCACCACAGACATGTAAGTTGCTGGTTTACATACCAAACAGGTGTCCACTCATCGCGACCATTTTGGAAGCACAAATACTTTCTTTTTAGTTTGTTCTTGAATTTACATTTTTGTTTCTCCATTGTAAGAGCACAATAACAACTACAACACATGAACTCAGCAGTGCACAACACATCCTTCACTGCACTGCACACAATTCAAAATGAATGACCAGAACCAGCCTGCATTACTGTGTGTTTGGATTCACCAGAAATGAATGTGAAAATAAGTTACGAAGTTGAAGCTTGGCATACGAGAACTGTGAACTTTAACATACTTAACGACCACTGAACAATTGAGTATGACTTTCGACAAAGGCCAAAAACTTGAAAAATTGTGGAAAATAGAAAAATCCCCCGTGGACACAATCTGCCACCTGAAACAGAGGACATGTCTGGGAAAACCTGGACCTTTGGTAACCCTAGTGTAGACAGGTTAGTGCATAAGTATAGACAGGTTAGTGTATATGGATGTGAGTATACAGACTAGCATATGTGGGTAGGAGTACACAGCTCAGTTCATGTGGATGATGTGTCAAATTCTGCATGCATAGAACTACACTGTGATTTCAGTATTAATAACAAACGAACATCTGTTTTCTGTCACAGCACAGGGCAGTTGGCGTCTACACATGGCTTTGGCTGTGGTCAGCAGAAATTAGATGGAGAGTCTGGTGCTCCTAGGGATGACAGCAACTTGGTTAACACATTTGTACATGTAGAACTGGATGGTAAAGGAGTAGAAAATAATGTGCAAACGGTGAATATGGTGGACCCTTTAAGTACAATGTGCAGTAAACAGTTCTCAGACAAGAGTTACTTTTCAAATTGTGTCAGTTCACATACAGAAGAGAAACCATACAGTTGTGATATTTGTAAGAAGACATATTCTAGTAAAGATTCTTTCAGACACCATTATCGCAGCCACACTTCCAAGAAGACATATGTTTGTGATGTGTGCAATAAGACGTTTTCAATACGTAAAGTTCTCAAGAACCATTATCGTATACATACTGGTGAGAAGCCTTTTGAGTGTAAAGTGTGTAATGCAAAGTTCTCACGTAGTGCAAGTCTCCACAGGCATCATACTACCCACACAGATATTAAACACTACAAATGCAATATATGTAGCAAGGACTTTTCAAGGAATGATCATTTGAAGAAACATTATCGAACACACACAGGAGTTAAGATTTACAAATGTGAAGTGTGCAATAAACATTTCTCACAGAAAGAAAATCTTGTAATACACAGTTTTATTCACACGGGTAAGAAACCGTACACATGTGAAGTGTGTAACAGAAGTTTTTCTCAAGGTGGACATCTTAATGCACACAAACTTATACACACAGGGGAGAAACCTTATAGTTGTGATGTGTGCAACAAGAAGTTTCCAGTCCGAGAGAAACTGAGACGTCACTACCGTATCCACACAGGAGAGAAACCATATGAATGTACTGTGTGTGAGCGAAGCTTCACAGAACTTGGCAATCTTAAGAGGCATCATTCTCGTGTCCATGATCGAGAAATTCCGGATAGTGTAGGAGTAGTGGAATGAATAACTGACATCGTTATAGAAATCCTTTGTATTAGAATTGCTGTAGATCAAATTTTCAATTGAATTTTTCTGCCCAGCCTTTAATAAATAAGTGTGTATGAGTCCATATAATGTATGTAATGCATCCAGAAAGTAAGGACTGGTTGGGTGTAAAAAGTGTTTAAAGAATTTTTAAAAATATCTTTATTGCAACATGTTGGTATCTTCATTAACCCTTCAGTGCAGAGCAATGAGTGCACTTGCTATGCGCAGGGCTGTCTTCATTTGCTCATTACATTAGTGGTTTAGGGGATATAGTCTTGATCTAGGTATTATTTTGTAGGTACTGGACTGGTCTTTTGAGCAGATGACAACTTCTGTCCTGTCACTGTTACTTCAGTTCTTATGCTACATTGATTTTTGCCAAGAGCTTTTCTGAACCCTATGAATTTGCATTATAGATAGCCATACTGTTGTGCTGTGATCTGGTGGAGGAAATGCATAATACTAACACAGAGACCATAGATAGGGATATTGGTTTATTTTCTGTGGTCAGTTGTGATTTAACCCTTTAAACGCCGAGTTAAATCCCATCTGTAAGGCCCAGCTCGCTGAATTATTCTGCGGGGTATTTAAATTTTGCGCATGATATTCGAAAACCCTGAATATTATGAGAACTAAGTAGGATAAATTCGTGAAACAAAAAGCATTTTGTGCGGAAGGAAACAGACATTGCTCAGTGTGCCTTCAAATGCTGTAATATCCTTATAGGCGTAATGGAGAAGAATTGATTCTAAAAAAAACTTGTAAATGCCCATGTTCTTTTACTTACATTGTGGTCGAGGCTTCATTTGTTTGTACGGAGGACGGACGAATAGATGTCTTATAAGTTGGGCTTTGTGTGATAATTCTGGAAACACTCTCGGTCAACCCAAAGCCCCACGTCACACTTCACACATTTGTATATGACACTTCGCTTCACGCCCCCTGCTGAACACACGCAGCATCGGCGTTTTGTCTGACTGCAGCCAGGCCAGTGCTTGTTATGACTTGTATCAAGTCTTCCGATGTTGGTAGAAGATTGGGCTGGTCTCCCTACAGGCATGGATGGTCGTGGCTCATGCCCAGCCCGTGCCAGCATCTCTCTGATAAGGGTGAGTTGAAAATCTGTGTGTGAGATACAAGAGTTTTGTAAGATGCTTGCACACAACATGTAATTTGTGCTAGTCTATGACTGGACAGTACTTGTTGGTTATAACACAGTTTTGTTTAAACCAATCATTCAAAGTAAAGACAGTGTTGATACTGTTATTAAAATCAGAAGGATTTGAATGGGACAGTAAGATGCTAGTGTCATCTGCAGATAAAAAGGAACTGATTTATCTTATACAGACCTATGTATATCATTTATAAAAACGAGGAGAAGCAAAGGGCACAAAACCAAACCCTGGGGGACACCATGTTTAACTTTAGCCCAAGCTGATGTAATATTATCATCCTTATTATACAGCAGTGTTCTCTGATATCTGTTGGCCAGGTAAGATTTGTAAAGTTTATAATGCTTATGAGTTTTGCTATAGAAATCAAGTTTAGATAATAGCATTTTATGATAAATACAGGCAAATTCCTTTTCTAAGTCGCAAAAAATACCATCTATTAATAATTTATTAAAAGAATTTAGTATTTTATGAGTTACTGATATGTAGCATTATCAGTTTTTAGTTTAGTTGTAAAACCAAGTTGTTTGTTACTTAAAAATTATGATCAGTCAGATGTTTCAGCAGTCCAGTGTGCATTACTTTTTCAAACATTTTTGAAAAAGAGGTTGATATTGGCCTGTAGTTGGATATGTCATTATTATTACCTCTCTTAAATAGAGGTCTTATAAATCTATGATGTAACCTATTGGGGAATACTCCGGTAAGAAGAGTTCTGTTGCACATATAATTTAACGGCAAGTTAATGAAAGGGGCACGTAATTTTAATGTCTTAGTAGGAACTTTATCATAACCAAATGAATTTGAAGATTTAAGAGACATTATTATATTTTCAGTTTCTTTAGTAGTACATTTACATTTAATACTAGGGAAAACATTTTGGATTGCATGTTTGAAAGAATAGGATAGTGTATCATGAATGTTGACAGAAGTTTTAGTAAGTCAGTTATTTGTATTAATGTTTTTTTAATCGTATCGGGGTGTTAAAATGTTTATTACAGGCATCAGCATTATCCCGTTGTATTAATACCAACGATCGGCATAGGGATCGTTATCGTCACAGGCATGTTAGTTAGGGGGTCTCAGATCACAGGTAGCAGGTAAGTCACGTTGCCGATTTTCATCGGATACTTGTACAGTTGACTGTGGATGCAAGTGCACATATTAGTAGCACCCGTGCTGCCTAACGAACTGGTTTGCTGTTACCCGCGCGTGCAGCTCGCCGGCCCGACATTCCGCGAAATAAACACGTGGTTTAGACTCGGACATAACCAAGTGTGTTTCACGTAATGTAAACACTGTGACTTTTAAGCTTGCTGGCGTGTGACAGTACAAACTAAAGGGCCGTTGTCTTCACTTCATAATTTTTTATTCAAACTGTCAGTGTTAGTTCACGCGTATACATTGGTATTAATGAAGCCGGGGTTTGTACAGACCTAAATAATTTATACACGTGTGTGTTAAGTGAAGTTGCGTACTTATACACTGTTGGCCTTCCATTTTGTAAACTTGCGTGTGGAGATAATAGTTCCAGTGTTCGAGGGACAACGGTGTCTTACAACATTTACGTTATAATCATGAATGTAGATTGAAGTCAAATGAGGTATACCTATTATATAACATATTTGAGGTTCTAATAGGCATTAGTGTTAAGATAAGGAACTTCTGGGATGTCTCGCCGTGTAGTTTTGTAGGAGACAGATATACCTCCGAAACGTTGTTTCTTTTCCATCACATATTGTTAAAAATATTAAAAACGAAACGTAAAAGTTATTTCTGCGCTTTTTCCATTTTACGTAGAATATTGTGAATCAGATTTGGTTTCCGTATTGAGTGTGACGTAAGGCTAACGGAACGAAATGATCAGTCTGAGTGTATATGCCGAGTTTAGTTCAGGACAGCGTTAAGTGCAGTGGCAAAACATTGGCTAGTGTCAGATCACAGAGTGCTTATGGTCTGATCTAATGTTTGTATCTTAAAAATATGCAGCGGGTTTGTGACGAAGTGTGACTTTGCTTTCAGCGCGAAATATTCAATCCGCAAAAGTGTTTAATGCAACATCAGTGCGATATTGGGACAGTAAATAGTGAAATTAAGGATTCTCAAATGGTCTTCGTAGTGCTACAATAATAAGTGATAATCGTGGAAAAATGTGCCAGTTTCAAACCCTAAATCAGTAAAACCCCGCAGTTAGCACAGACACCACCACCGAAACGTCAGCAACCTAATCATCTGCATCAGCATAATCTCAACATAAAATTCAGCCGACACTCTATCTTCAGTACCTGCAGAAATTCAGTCGTCCACTTCCTGACGTCAGCAGCAGAAACAAGCCCTAAGGAGCGACGCAGTAAAAGTAGGTGCATGTTTTCCGTCTCCCGCTGCTTTCTGCCCAATAAGGGTCGCTGGCTGAATCATTTAAAATACCAACTGCCACTCCGTGTCACTGGGAGTTCGGTGACGTTTCGAGTCGTAGGGTTTTTTGTAGCACGTAAGCGTCAATTTGGCAGCCTGTATTTCGGAAACATTACTACATAATTAAGGAAATGTTTCTCGTTCTTGTGTTGTTGTTGTTCAGCCCCCTCCCCCCTCCAATCGACTCGTGCTGTTAGGTCGCAATGTTAGGTTTACGTCAGGTCAGGCAGGCATGTATTGTGACACAGTAGGCAGGCACAGCACCGTGCCAGTGTACAGGGCCACGCTGGTAGCGTAGTGTGTTGGCAGGCTGCAGAGCACTTGACACTGGTTCAGCCAGTGGCAGCTGGAAGCGGCACTTGGAAAGGTCGCAGACAGAGACATCAGACGGACCGTGAAGCTTCTGAGCACTTATACAGTGCTTGAAAACAAAGAGGGTAGCCGGAGATTTGCCACCGGCTGTGTTTATTCTGATGGTCATTGTGTGGATATTAAATAAATCCTGAATTTCAATATTTTCTTCAAATATAATTTGAAGAAAATATTGAAATTTAGAACGTACTTTTACAAAATGTTTAACTTCCGTTTTATCGTGGATTCATTCCATAAAAAGCCTATCAAATCTCGAGGCTAGTGTCATGTGTAAGTGGTGGCCTTTTTTGCTTAGAATTGATTAGCACACACACCAGGGTACAGAATTCTCACGTCTGTATTTGTCACTCGTTTTTAAGTGACGAAATGACGTCAGGCTCTTACCTACCTACTTCCTCTTAATTTAAAGTATTTGCGTCCACAAATACAAAAATCGGTGACCAGTCATTTAAATTCAGTACATACAAGATGAATTTTTAAGTTTAATTTAAAATCCATCACGACAGTGAAACACCTTGCACCCAACGCGAATTAATTTTTGTACAAGAAACAGTGGCGCAGCTACACCATAAATGGTGCGTGCACTGGATTCTTCCCGTAGCTCCTAGAGCGAAGCAACCCACACACGTTAACACACGAAGTATTAATTAAAATACTGCAGAAGTCGCTTTTTTTGCCCTGACAGGAGCACAAACACACAAACTGGGCTGTGGAACAAAGACAGCAAGTGTTTGTCTTCTGATTCGAAAAGGGCTGGGTAGCCCAAAAAGACGCGTTAACCGTCAGTTTACAGACTGCGTACAGAATGTAACAGAATTGGTCTTTTCTTCATCAGTTCTGGGTGGTATAGAGTAAAGATTTTACCAGTTTTTGTACTTGCTCTTTGATGCTCCCTTGACACGAAATTTTAATTACGCAGCGAGTAAAGGTTTTTTTTGTTCAATATGGTATTTTTTCCCCCAAACTCGACTGGACCAGTTTGTGCCCTTGTTAGTTTCGATTTGTCCAAAAGCTGTGGATATAAAAACAGAGCGGAAATGTTACCAGTGTTGCGAATGGGTTTGAGAGGACCACCCTATCAAGACAGTTTAAAATAATGACATGCAACGGTGGCTAGGAACGATCAAAATACATATAAATTTCTTTCACATTTCTCTTCCAAGATATGATGCCTTGTTCTTAAAAATTATATATATATATATATGTATACATATATGTGTGTGTGTGTGTGTGTGTGTGTTTTATACAGTTGACTGGGAAATGAAAAATTTGAATGAAAAAAAAAATTGGTCTTTGAGTCTAGGAACAAACTTGCAAAATAAAAGTTGAGAAAATGAATAAAAAATATGGGTAAACAATGTACCCATTGCAGTACACGTTGGAGATTTTTATTGCTTCGTAATCGAGGGTTTAACACTCCTCTCCATCATCTCCGAGCAACGACCGTACTAACCGCCAGCTGCGTTTTTGGTAACCGAAGACGGAAGGACGGTCACACGGTGAATCAAATAGGACCGGACTATCAAGGGTTCGAATCCCGTTCTGGGAAACAATTTTTAAAACTAAAACGTCTACTCAGCCTCCTATTCCCGGTGCTAAAACAGCCGGGGCGTCAAGCTAACCACTCATCTCCATCTAGTGCCTAGGTTAAGAATGAGTGGAGTTGTACAGGGTGGGCGAGAAGTCACCGTACACCGACCAATACGCTACCATAATTTGATTTGAATCACTTACACACGCCTTGGTTACATGTCCAGTGAATCCGTATTGCACCTTCATGCTGGACACAAAAACGGATGCGCCTCCATGTCCTCTGGGACATATGTCGGAGAATTTTTGGAGTAATTGTGCGAAAGGCGTCTTCCACAGCTATGCGCAAATCTTCGTTGTTGTAGCGACGCGCAGCCACTCTTCCCTTGATAATACCCCAAAACGAATTGTCTGGCGTGGTAAGGTCAGGATTACGTGGTGGCCATGGCAATGGTGCCGGAGATGTCGGTGAGCCACGGACAAT
>Ga0268261_10000625_pt1 | contig 22633 bp, 17 predicted proteins | sample TergutNc150P1_FD_190353 | JGI IMG/M metagenome (GOLD analysis project Ga0268261, IMG submission 190353) | Nasutitermes corniger P1 segment gut microbial community from laboratory colony in Florida, USA - Nc150 P1 (SPAdes) (version 2) | ecosystem: Host-associated > Arthropoda: Insects >...
AAAAAAAAAAAAAAAAAAAAATCTCCTCCTGCCAAAAATCGAAATACAGCTTATTACATGATGTAACATTAACGTGGTTCCCCGCAGTTACTATCTAGTCAGGGAACTGGAAGGGCCGCCGCTGATCTTTTACAACAGGAAACTATAAATAACGTTCGTACAACGTAGTAGTGGCTTTTAGATCAATCAGGACATCCAGTAGTAGACCTGTTGATCTAACTCGATAATTGGTAATGTGTCTTAAATTATTGCAGTAGTTTTAAGCAAAATATGTTGAACTTCATGATAAAGGTAGCTGTAATTAGGCTGCCTATACGACCAGTTTTCTGAAGAAATGGCTTTGAAGTTTAAAATTTTTTCCCAGAAGTGATTGTTCTAGTTTCCTGCAGGACGGCCTCCGGTTGTTTGAAGTCCATATAAATTGTTTTCCCGAAACTGCTGTTTGTTTCCGAGATTTAATATTTTCATTCTATTAATCGTTTAATAGTCTAGATTTGATTCGGATAAATCCCATATTCGAGCAGTTATTCATCGCTTTACTTCAGGTTAGAAAAACAGTGATTTTGAATTTGAATTCTAGTACGTAATAATATCGAGTGCGTTCAGCAGCTTGAATTTTGCGTAACAGATTTAGCAGTGGAAGGTTATGTAGCCTCCTAATCATATCCGATGGCACTGCACACGCTGTCAACCAGTAACCTAAATGTAGTTTGGAGCACGATATTTTCTTTCCGTTTAGCGTTTATTTCTTGGTTGGTACAGCTTTTGAGCTTCCGCTTCTTTTATTTTTAAAATATGATATATGTATATGCTCGGTGAATAAAAATTTCACGGCAGTTACGTGCATGTCACCGAGATAACTCCTTTAAAACCCACTGGTCACTGTAGTTACCAATAGGTTTGACACTAAATACATAGCATTTTGCCTATACAACGTATGTGTGCGTGTGTGTACTTGTATTCTACATAATTCTCGTATAAACAGCTTTTATAACCACGAAGTCTGAAAGTACTTTTCTAGCCAGTACTCCCCGATTTCCGAAAGAGCTTTGGTGTTAGGAAGGTTGCTAGGCTTTGCCTATTTGTATATCTGGTTAAGAGTAACATGTAGATGAAGATGAGTTGGACATTGGTGGAATGATCCTGACGGGGGAAAACAGAAGTACTCTCAGGAACACCTGTCCCTCTACCACCCTAAACATTACTCACCCATTGGTCTTTGTAATGGAAGCAACCTGTGTTGTCCGTGTAGTAGGAACTGAATCTAGTTACGTAATGTACGTTAATTTTAGTCTTCAAATTCGTTGAAGATGTGTATTATTTCTCTTATTTTAAAAAGAAAACTGGGAGACTTTTAGACATATAAGTTACTGTTCTGTGTTGAAGACTAAGCTTTCCAGCTAATCATCTGACCAGCATGGGCATTTTGTATTTGAATTAAAGTAAGTCTCATATATTGTGTACTAGGCTAGTGTTCGGGAGCACTTGACGTCTGTTGAAATCCATTCGTGCATTAGACAGCGTTTGAAACGCGATGGCACAGGTGACGCACGGGAAGGGAAGTGTAGGGGAAACAGGCGATTGGAGTGGGTAGCCAGTACTCTTGCACTCTGCCTCGGAACATGGTCTGTCCAGCATTACTACCAACAATAAAAACATACGGTAAACTGCCTAGCAGATCGTACAGCTCTGCTTTTGTCATGTCGGGGCTGTACCGTATACCATGCTTATCCAACCAGAACAGCATTTCACCTTTTCTGGCATTACTGGTCGGGTGGCGGTTGAGCTGTACATTGTGGTAACACGCATTGTCGACCACAATAACTGATTTGGACTCTAAATTTGGAATGATCTTTTCCTGCGACCACTTCTTATAAATTGCATGGTTCATGTCGTCGTAGTAATCTCCACTTTTTGAACCAGATCGGAATATTAAAAGAACATTGGGTATGAAACTTCGCTCTCCACCAGAAAAAGAACCGATTTATTTAAAATCAAGAGACCGTTATTTGAACAGTGAGATATGTGTGTTTAGTACAATGTATTTAATATGCTATTACCAGCATGGACGATAATGAGACGACGTCCTTTGGATATAGGAGCCTTGAATCCTGCTCCCGACCCGTCATCCCACGCATAGGATGTTGTATATGAACTGTGTATGTAAGTTTCATCTGCGTACGCAATTGGTCTCCCTTCTTCCCCATACGCTCTGATAGCACGCAGGTACTTGACTCTGAGTGACCGGATATCTTGTCTTTCCACGATAAACTTTCGGTTATCAGAAGTCTTTTTCCACTTACAATATAAAATGTTCCAAAATTGAAGCATGAATATTTAGAGGCAACATGTAACTAAAGTTCAGATTATACAGGGAATCTTGGCAGAGTGCCAGTATTCATAACGCACACCTATTCGGAGAATTAAACTTCCATAATTTCCAATTTTCTCAGCACGAACCTCAGTGAGGATACACCTCCTCCGTAACCAGTGGACTCGCACATTTTGCTGTGGATTGCCTTCAGAGTTGGTCGTTGTTTCTCAGTGAGGTAAAAAGTATGAACTATTTTTCTCAAAACAGCCTCATCGAAATTATCTAAGATACTTTTAGTGTAAACTTTAGGTCTGCGTTTGCGCGGAGTTGAAAATGCCATTGTAATACCAGTTTCCACATTTTTATCTTCTTTCAATACCCTATACAAAGTTCTTCTGCTAACACGTGTTGTTTCAGCGATTCTCTTCTGCACTTTTGAAAGAGGGATTGTGATACCCACCTCAGATTCAGTTTTCATGAATTTGTGCACATTATAAACTATTTCACGCTCACCACTCCTTTTTATCCGCTTTTTCCCGCCTTGTAGCGACATTTTCAAGCTGTGATCAACGTACTTGCTAAAAGTAATACAATCGCTGCCCGCCGATCCGCACTCCTCGACTTCCAGTAGTCGACTCAACTGACTCCCCCTCCTATTTAAATGGACTAGATCGTTTCGCGGGAAGACCAAATCTGGTTTCTGCGCGTGTGATATCACGTTTCAAACGCAGTGTACCTCTGTAGGTAGTAACAGATATAAGTAATATTAGAATGAAGTTCAGTCTCGTAAATCATTTTCTTCTAGTAATACTGAGGTAGACACACAAATTAACCCTTTGAAGTATAAAAAGTTGAAACCACTTTTCCATCCAATGATTCCTTTTTTCCGAAAGGACCTTGCTTTTGTGAAGGTCAGTATGGTTCGTGTGTTTGTCCTGCAGGTAAGAATAACAAGTAGATGGATATGAGTTTGGAGCATTAGTGGACTTAGACTCCTAGTGGAAGACAAGTTTTCTTAGAAAATTTGCCCACCACAGATTTCACCTGGACTGTCCCAGAACCGAACTCCGGCTTCCGCAATGAGAGGCTGGCAACTAACCGTCCGAGCGGTGGCACAGCCTTGAAGAGTGAAATTAATCTACATTACGTTAAAGGAAACCGTGTCCTTCCATTGTAAAGTCCAACCGGTCCGTGTTCTGCAGGGACATGATCGCTGTTGAATGTGAGAATCACACAAAACAAAGACAGTGTGTGGAAAAAGTGCAGTGTTGTTAAACTCGAAGGTAAATGCACTAACCACTGATCTTGAAATGCTTAGTAATAGCATGCTTCTGAAAGCAAGAAGATGTTATACTTGCACTGACAGGTGCAAGGTTTCATTCAGGCGCTCCTGTTTGACTGAAGGTATTCAAGTAAGGGGTGGGGGGGGGGAGTTTGTATAAGGAAATAAAAGAAAGGGTTTCTAGGATGGAAACGAATCATGTGAAAGTTAAACATTCAGGTATGACACAGTCCCTACTTCGCTGATTCTTACACGTGACGTTATTCTGGCGGGCAGTCACCGCACTGTGAAGGGATTTGCTGCACGAATTCTCTTAACCTGGGATGTATCCGGAAGTGTGTGAAAAGAATCACTTTTCGGCCGCCTCGTTGCAAAAAAGTCTTTGTCACTTCGGGATATTGGGTAGGGCTCAACAGCACTGCGCAAGCGTTGTTGGAAATGAAGTCCACATACAACTGTCGAAGACCGAATCGTTGCAGTCTCTTTCACAGCCCACCAGTTTACATAATAGATTACTGCATTTTTAATGAATGTTAATCATGACGCGTATCTGTGCGTGCTTTTAAGCTTCCTCCGCGGTGTAAATGATATCCGCGCTTTTTTGGGACTTTACGCAGCGAATAATGGTAGTTGATTTTTTTCTTGGACCGCTTAACCCTTGAAAATTGGACCGATAAATTGTCCCGAAACGTCGGCAAGAAACTACCATTCTACGCTGCATGCAATCCCAAAAGAGCGCAGATCTCATAACGCTTATCCATCGGTTTGTTGCTAAGATAGTCTTGTGACTAATCTAAAATATTTCATTGTAATGAGATCTCAGAGAAAGAAGAACTGAATTCTTGCAGCTGGCCTTAATTCTGATTATCCATACTTCATACGACAGTGGTAACTATGCCCATCGCTTTCTTCAACTTAGGCCTTAATATATCATGTTTACCATGCAGGATGTATTTATGTTTTGCCTGTTTCTCAGTTGAAAGCCTATCGTGTTTCCTTAAATATTAAAAACCGCCTGACTTTATAATGGAGATTTTACGTGTTTTGTTAGAAAGAAAAATATTACGTAATATTGCTGGTGTGACCTCTGCGTTCTCTTGTGAACGACGTAATGAACTTTTGGGTTCTGGAAACGGAGGAGAATTTCTGCAATGTCTAAGCCAGCGGTTCTTAACCTTTCTTGTGTCATGGACCCCCATTAGAAACTCGTGAAACCTACGGATCGTTTCTCAAAACAAAACAAAAAGAGTATTTAAATGCAAGCAATAGAAATAGTAAGATTTATTGAACTTAAACACTTTTGGAGTCTAGAGGCCATAAATTGCGTTGTTGGCTACATTCATTATTGAAAGAAAATCTAAATTTCATTTAGAGTTTGGTGAAAATAAACTTGTAATTTTTTGCCATCCAACTTCATGAAGCCCCTGAAATGTGTCCACGGACCCCCGGGGTCCGTGAACTCCAAGTTAAGAACGGCTGGTTTAAGCGAATAACTTCTCAAAATCATCTTGCTCCATGAGGCTAGTTACTGGAACTACTTCCTGTAAAGTTTTAGATACTAAAAAGAGTGGATAACTAAACACCATTCTGGAGGGACTGAGGAATACCACCAGAAACTTTCTTCAGCATAGCCGATGGTTCGCTCGACGTTCAAACCAGACATTCCGAACAGAAGTCTAGTCAGTGTCGGAGCAACCCGATAAGTAAAAATCTGTTTTCAGAAGTTCGTGATACAACATGGCCTGAAGTGGTCTGTTAAATACCTTTGTATTCATTATTTACAGTTTTGAAAAAAAATAGTTTTATTTTATTTGCAGGTTGTTTAGCACTGTTCTCGGTCGCTTAGACTATATGGTGTCGAGTGATTAATTTATAGTGAATAATAAATTGGAAAGATTTGGAAGGAGCAGCTGTGGCCTAATTCAACATACCAACCTGGAATTTGTGTAGAAGTAGTGAGAAAGAGCACCAGTGAAACTTGAGTCGGGATAGTTGATGTCCTGGTCGAAAATCTGATCGGCCATCTCCTGAATTTATGTCCGTAGCGTCGTCGCTTGTGCCATTTGTTTCATATATCAGGTATGGGTTGTACTAATATAAATTAATTACTTCCTTGTAAAGCATGTTGCAGTATGTTGTACCGCTCGCAAGAAACATGGTACACCTCAATACTGAACGATCGACGATTAAGAAAATGTTGTGCATGAAATGTATTTGCCTCGGTGTAAAGACGGCTTGGTTGACCATAGGGACATGCGGGGCATGAAGGAAGGAAGAAAGGCAATAAAGGAATAAGATGAAAAATTACAAATACTTCGTGCTAATTAAGACCCATGTCTTGAAATGCTGAAGTGGAGGTATATTTCCCCTCCTTGACCTCGGAACTAAATGTAATTCAGTGCTCAGCTTCACATTCCGGCTGATTTACTTCCAGTGAAGGGTCAGACAACCATGGTTGGAAAAGAAAAAGATCCCTGTGTTCGCCTCGAATCGAACCCCATGCATCCAGTAGCTGAGCCATCCCGACTCCAGAGGTAGAGGCGAAGGATATTAGCTTTTTAAGCCCCAGTGGTTACTTTTCGTACCACCAACTTTGACACTGTATCTTCTGTCCGCTGAAGGCGTTAATATGTTTTGTGAATGTCAGAACGAAAGATGTTTTCCCGAAGTACGTTGTAGTATTAATTGAGTGGTTTTCCAAGACGGAGAGCGTTACTGCGCGTTAAGATCTGAATATTTAAATACAGTGCAAATTAATTTTTATGGCCGTGCCGTGGCTCTGACGATTAATCGCCAGCCTCTCACCCCAGGTGCCCGGATTCGATCCCAGGCTAGTCCGTCTGAGATTTATGGTGGGCCTAGTGGCACTGGGACAGGTTATCCTCCGACTACTTCGGTTTTTCCCTGTCAGTGTCTTTCCACCCGTAATCCATACACATATGCATTTACACGTCGCTCTTACCAGAAGGACAATCGGCCGAATCCTGGGAACCTTCCAAAAGCTATACTCGTATGAAATCGGGGAGCATTGGACAGGTAAGTACTTTCACTTTTTGTCTCTAACTAGATGCTGCTCTGAGCATAAGAACAAAGGGGTGAAACCTGGGAACCTACGGAAATCGGAGAACGTTGGATAGGAAAGAACTATTGACTGTTTTTACCCCTGAAATTGCTAAAGAAAGAAAAAGATTTTGTATGAGGTTTTTATTCGTATTACCAAAAGATATGTGACTTTCTTTAATGTTGTGCAGTTGTAGCATGTCAGGTAACATATCCAGGACAAGAATAAATTACTTGTAAGACGAATGTACACGCAAGAATTGTTACAATTTGTAGTTGCGTTGGCCAAATAGCCTAGAGTGACCGTGATGTTCGTTAAGTCTTACCGCATGGAACAACTCACCTCCCACTGGACGGAGTTTCAGGAAAATTGATATTTGTGAATTTTTCGAAAATATATCGAGAAAGTTCAAGTTTAATTGAAATGCGTTTTGCATGCCGGATAACAAAGGCAAGAATACAGACGCACACTCATATTTAGTATTTTTTGCTTTGTAATTGATTAATTCCGTGTGATCTCTTAAAATGGTTTCGGCAGTACTTACAAAACTGAGAATCTTTGCAGTGACTTATCTGGCATTACTTCTCTTCAACCAAATCATACCTCTGAAGAAAGCCATGAGCAAACGAATATTTTTTTGTTTGAATTCAATATTTGGCACTTTACATAACTACCTACGTTGGTATTGTTGCCGGCGAAATAAATTTGCCATAAAAACATTGTTGTACAACACTCAATATTTTTACATGGCTGACAGGCACATGTAGTTCAACAACGCACAAAATTCAGTGTTGCCTTTCCACTGCAACATTGGTTACGCGAACGCGTCACAGTGTTAGCTTATACGTACATTGCCTGTCTTACTTTTCTGTCACAAACGTTGAAACTTGTTTTTCGTGAAGGAGGTTCAGATGAGATGTAACAAATGAAGGTTATGGAAAGCTAAAAGCGGAAGGTAGTATTGATTTCAAAATTAGCGGAAGAATGGGCCATTATTATTCTCGTATTCCAGTTGAGATACAAATTTGTTTGTTACGTTCATAATGAAAAGTTCTATACGTCAAGTGGATCGCTTCCTGGCAGTGAAATGTAGGTAAATGAACCTGCTTGCACCTTGATATTTACTTTTTGGAAATCAAAAGACTGTAGTGAGAATTTTATTTTGTTCATATCCCTAGTGAGAATATTCACAAAGGAGCCCGTTACCACGTGGCGCTTTTATTTCAACCCATTTATTTCTTCTTTTCCCAGTATAAAACTGCAAGTTGGTTTGCCAACCAAGAAATTCCTTATTTTGAATGAACCCAAGATATATATGTTGTATACACAAAAACCTGCCATTGGACCCTATCTGAAGCCAGTTTTATTTCTGTCCGATTTTTATATCCCATTTCTGCCTTCGATTTAAAATTATTCCTTCCTTTATGAGAAGTGTACCTCTTGTCTTTTATCCGTAAGGTTGTGAATCGTCACATCCGGCAAGTCTCTAACCCTCTTTGTCTTCATCGTGGGAGCCTAAAATCACAGGATGTTAAGTATGTTTAACTCACCCGATTGTTCATTCCGTACAGTGACTCGACACTTGCTGCACCTACGCGGTTCTTTTCCTACAGTGACAGGAATGTATTCGTCACTGTTTCGATGTTGATTGTATTATACTGACCTGAGTCGCCTTTATCGCGGAAGAAAACTCGTCCGAACGTAAAATGCATTCTTCGGTGTCTGTCGCCGAAATCGGATGCTTAGAAATAGTTTTTATTATTGGCACGGTGCTTAGAGAAAGGGGAAACTTGGCTTCGCGAATTGTAGGTTTCACTCCCAGACCAGTGCGTGTGGGATCTGTGGTGGACAAAGTGGCGTGAGGGTAGGTTTTGCTCTGAGCTCTTCGGGTTTTTCCTGTCATTATCATTCCACCAGTGCTCCAGACTCATTCACTCATCTCTCACCGAAGACATCTTAGCAGTTGACAGCGTCGATACATAACTAGCTTAACAACGAAGACAACTTTAACGCGTTTCATTATGCGGCCAGAGTGAATATGTTGAAATAATCTGTGTAGGTCAGTTTCTGAGTTTACCACAGCGTTACGTTGCCTTTATCGAAAATTCAGTTCTGATAAAGCTAAAACTATCGCAGATAATAAAAACACATTGACATTTATCATAGAAAGAGAGCTATTGTAAAGTAATTACGGAGCAAAATATTGGCGTAGCAAAAAGCATGGTTTATTGGCTGATCTCCACCCTAATTAAATTACCTTACCCACCTTAGGAAAATGTAAAGTTTATTTTGGCCAGCGGGGTTTATGCTGTCGTTTTAAAGCATGCATACTGATGATGCTGCATGGATGGTATAGTGCATTACTTTTGAATCTTTGGGGTATTTGTTCCCATTGTTTTAACCAACATGTAATAAGTGTACCAACGAAACAAAGTATGCGTTTCGTAAAAAAATCTTTGATTTCAATTAGAGATGAAATAAGCTGCATTTTTCAGCAATGTAGCTTACATAAATGTGTATTTATTTCCGTGATGTCCACTTACCAAACGTCACATGTGTAACTCCATTGGTTAAGGTCATGAAACTGACAGCGTAAGGAAAATGTAGCAATGGCTATCATATGAAAAAATCACCTCCGCAAATTTGCATGATATTCTAGAGTGTATTACTGCACATCATTTCAGAACCAGAACTTCATGTCGCTCCCGACTCGCAGGTTTGCGCTTCGCGTATATTGCACTGACCTCGTAGCCAGATGTTTGGCTCCAAGGGCGAGTTATCAGAATAGCCGCCCGTAAGAGATATTATATATTTAAAATATTCCAATATTTTGATAAATTTGTTCTTATCTCAATTCTTTAAAACTTCTTGAAGGCAAGAAATCTATTTATTTTTATTTTAAATATTCCTTTACCGCGCATCATGTCGCTCAGAGCGACCTCAACTATCCCATCTCTCTTGTCTCCGCCAGGGTTGCAGACTCAAGGCAACTGCAAATTGCAGCATTCTACAAGGGTATAATACAGATCTAAAATCTATGAAAATCAGTCGGTTGGGTTGAAAGTTGAAAGGAGAGGCATGTCTTTATTCCCTTTTAGACAGTATAGTAGGTTATAGTTTTTAATTGTGCCCACGGAGTTTGTGTGGCGACAAAAGTTATCTACTGTGGGGTCGGAACTGAATCTTTAAATAAGATTCTGGTACATTTCATGATTCAGAGTATCAGTTGTTTGAGCATTATTTTGTTTTCCTTGTCTGTTTGGTTCTAGACTGCTACTTCCTGCAGTATTTCTGGAATTACATGCCGAATATTATACATTCTGAATTTTCGTTCGGAGCTTGGACCAAACGCTGACAGATAGGACTAGGTGACCTCTGACATCTTAAACATTTACACAAGGAACAACTGAAATGGAGTGATGGAATCCCTGTGGTCATCCCAGCAAGCGGCTGTCAGACATAACCAATTCTCCTTTCTCACACATAAGCCATGCACAGATATGAAACGTCTGGAAGTTGGTGTTGTCTTCGTGTTTGGACTTGTGAAGCCAGTTCAGAATTACAGGCAACACACGTGGAACATATGTGAGCCCTTCTCGAGTACATTTTTATAGTCAGATGCAAGAGGGAGCAAGTAATGCGAGGCTGTAGAAGGGAGCAAAATTCCCCCGTAAACGCGATGTGTTGAACGTGACATGTATCATGCATGAAAAAGAAGAATAAGTTATTTGGGGTTGTGATTGGGAACCTGGAAATGAACACCTAGCCATAGACTGGAGGATGTTACTAAAATAAATCTTAAGGTATTATTAAATATTGCAGTCAACGTCTAATTAATACGTGGATGTTGTTAATACAACAAATTTGCTGCATGTTTTGGCATCGGATGCCATCATCTGGTGATTTTCCTACTACATACATCTCAGGGTGCAATGAAATGCCTCTCCTTTCAAATGAACGGAATATGTTAATAAATCATGAAGGGGAAAAGTATTAAAAACAAATAAAATTCCACTAAGTTGTCCTTGTGTGGATCTTAAAAAGATAGATCGCGTTATTGACGTCAGGTTCAGGACAGGGACAGCTGGCTGGCTATTGTACGGAAAGTAATGAACCCTCCAGCTCTATAATATATGGGGAAGTTTTTGACTAGCTGAGGAGCTGTTAGATTCTGAACAACGATCCTGCTCTATGGAGTTGATTGGTTGTTTGATTATTTAGTTGGCTGGCTGGTTATTTAGCCCATTTTATAAAAGGTGTTTCACCCAGAAGGAGGAAGCACCAATACCACGTATTTTCCGTAGCCTCTGGAACTTTATTAGACTACAGTAGATTGATTCAAGGTAGACTAGTATTAAACTATTCGCATATACGGTATTTAATAATACAAGTACATAATTTACGGTAGCTGAGTAAAATATTATGTACAGATTAATATAGGGTCATCGAGAAAGATGGACAGGATTTGAAACTGCTATAACCTAAAGAGTACTGGACTCATTTACACGTTTAGCGCCTTAAAATGTTCAGAAAAGTTTAAAGTTTTAGACTTACCTTAGTACATTTGTAAATTAATTATTTTAAATTAACTTTAAAATTAATTTTAAAATACTTATTGTAAAATTAAACTTAATTTAAACAGCAGAGGCGCTCGTCGTTGACACGGGAACAGCAAGTGGGTGACCTTGAGGCGCTGGGGCGATGTTCACGCCGGTGGTGAGTCATGTGCACGTGCCGGGGAGGGGGTGACTTTGGAATAGTTGCGTCATTGTCTTTCAGTTTTAATCAGTGCGCGGCAGGATGTGGACAGTTCACCAGAGGGCTCAATTTGTGTATTGGTATGCAGAACTTAAATCGGTTGTCGCAGTGCAGCGTAAGTGGCAAAGTTTACATCCAGGAGAAAAACCTCCAACGGACAAGGCTTTGAATCGGTGGATGAATCAGTTTAAAGAAACAGGTACTGTTGAAAAGCAAAAATCTACTGGCCGACCAAGAACATCGGAAGAAGATGTTGAACGCATAAGGCAATCCTGCATTAGAAGCCCTAAAAAATCAATTGCACGTAGAAGTGTAACATTAGGGATTCCAAAAACTACAATTCAAAATGTTCTTCACAAATGCTTGAGGCTCCATGCTTACAATATTCAGCTGAAGCAGGAAATCAAACCTGATGACAGACCAAAACATGTCGAATTTGCCACGTTCATGCTCAACGCCATTGATGAAGACGGAACCTTCCTAAGTCGCATTTGCTTTTCGGACGAGACAACATTTTATATGAATGGTTGTGTTAATCGACACAACTGCCGCATTTGGGGAACACAGCAGCCGAATGAGATTGACGAGTATGTTCGAGGTTCACCAATAGTGAACGTCTGGTGTGGGTTTCTGTACGATCGTGTTATTGGTCCCTTCTTCTTTAGTGAGAGCACTATTACTGGGGTTGTCTATCTCGATTTACTTGATCAGTACGTGTTTCCACAGATCGAAATCTTTGAACAAGAAACTGTAAGTAGGGTTATTTTTATGTAAGACGGAGCTCCTCCCCATTTCAGTTGCTTTGTGACTGACGTTTTAAATGAGAGATTACCTGATGCCTGGATTGGAAGGGGTGGACCAATACCCTGGCCACCTCGAAGCCCAGATCTCTCTCCACTTCATTTTTTCCTGTGGGGGTGCATTAAGAACATTGTGTATGCTGAGAAGATAAGGAATATCCAGCACCTGCAAGAAAGGATCACATCAACCACTGAAACTGTAACACGAGACATGAGTCAGGAAACGTGGCAGGAGATAGAATTTCGTTTGGAAGTCTCCAGAGCTACAAACGGTGCACATATTGAAATGTACTAAGCTAAGTCTAAACCTTTAAAGGTTTCGGAACATTTTAGGACGCCAAACGTGTAAATCCGTCTAGTACTTTTTAAGTTATAGCGGTTTCAAATTCCGTCCATCTTTTTCGATGACCCTGTACTAGTACGCCGTATTTGGATCTCTGAATGTAAGCCTGGAGACTTACAGTAGTTACTCCCCCCCCCCCCACCTGAGGTAGGCCTTATATGTCCTTCCTGTGTACAGGTGACATCATCATGGTGATGCGTAAGTGGAGAAGCAGAAGAAGAGGTGATGCCAGTTTCTTATTCATTATTTGCTGTGTATAAACTGGGGCCTCTACTTGTATGGTCATATTGACAGTACCTGGCGAAGAATCAGTTACACTAGTACGAGAAAATGGGCCCTGGACCAGATTAGTATCACATTTCTTAATTCTGACACGGACTGCAAAATGTACCATCCACTTTAACATTAAAGGCTTTGTAGTTTTTCCAACATAGTACGAGGGCTGTCCGGAATGTATCCGTCCATTTTGAATATTTCGAGAACCGGTCGCGTGGCCTTGATGTAACTTGGCAGTCAGTCAGAGGAGACCTCACTCTAGATCCGTGAACAGCCACTCTCCCGTGGGGCTAGTCAGTCGGCAGTGAGACGCCTTTGTCTGAGCTTGTGTACAGTGTGACCGTATAATTCACAAATCTCCTCACTTTCAACGGCGATGTTGGCTTTGGAAAAATCCAGAAGTCGCAGGGAGCGAAACCTGGGCTGTAGGGGTGATGACAGACCTGGGTGATGCGATGTTTTGCCCCCCCCCCCCAAAAAAAAAGAAGCCTGCAGGAGAGCTGTAAAATGGGCAGGCGTATTGATGCAGATTCGCTGATCTGCTCGCTCGGTCATTTTGAATGCGACGGTCACACAGTACACAAGCTCAGTCAACGGCGTCTCACTGCCGACTGACTAGCCCCACGGGAGAATGCCTTCACAGAAGCGCAGTAAGGTCTCCTCTGACTGGCTGCCAAGTTACATCAAGGCCACGCTACCGGTTGTGGAGATATTCAAAATGGACGTATACTTTCCGGACAGCCCTCATGTTTGTCTTATGTGATTCTCAGAATAAACAACCATTTCTCTATATTCGTTATTGAGGCCTAGTCTCTTTTGACTTAGAAACCTAACTTCCCTATACTGTTTATACTTCGTACTTCAGGCTTGAAAGCGTTCGGTGAAACGTTATCGCTGTCCCTTCTGTCACGGTAAAAGACGTGTTACAGGACAACTTTCGTATTCCTTGTTCTAATATTTCAACTCTGCTGTGGTGTCGTGAACTGTTTTCCCACCTGCTGAGCGTGGGAAAAGATAGTCTTGTTATTAGCGACAGGAAGACTGGGTCCTTCTCTGTGCCCCGAAGACAGAAGCAGCCCCGAACCGTACGTACGAATGAGAGAGTTATACAAGCTGACAGCTGTCCCGTGCTCTCGAACACTTGCGAAATGTTCATCTCTAGTGGCCATAGTTATGTTCATATGTTTGAATTGCACGTGCATGCCTAGTGTGGAAGGCTAGAGATTGATGTAAACAGACAAGACAAAGAGACAAGAGTTGTTCCCCGAATGTTATTTGACGTGTTATTTTGTTTTCTTCACCACCGGGTGCAGCATGATGTTCGCATTGCAGATAATCTCTCTAAATCCCTTGAAGTTATGAAAGTCGTGACTTGCTTTGTATATGACGAGTTCTTGACATTTTGTTACTGGGAGGTTACAATGTCTGATATTTGGTCCATTTTAAATTGCTCGCGTATACTGAAAAGGGGCTACCTTTTTATGGTAATGTTGACTACAGTAAGGAGCATAGTCAGTTGCGCAAGGTCGCTAGTAACAAATTGCATTAGTTGAATCTTTTCTAGCAGAACCCGAAAGTACGACATCGTTAATGAAGCCCGTCGTTGTGCAGAGTCCTGACTCAGTTCATTTTGTTTTACATCCATCTGTGATGACGATTATGATGATTAAATGGTAATGATAATCTGAATAATAATAGTTCCAAGGATATTTGCTTTCTCTTTCTGTACTTTTTTTTATTATTACAATTTGCTAGGTTTCTCAGAACATGTGCTTAGCCTGACTGAAAGCGCCATATTTGCATGCACACCACGTATTTTACTGTGCCTCGTGTCTAGTGCGTTCGATGTCTACACTTCTGTGTTTACTCAGGTCTCAGCGCGGACGGCGAAGTATGCTTCTGTGTGACAAAGTACTTAACTACAATTGCTTACTGTGTACACTGAACACCTATGTAATTGCCAGCCATATCCTGTAGTTGTGAGACCCGGTGTCAGTGATAAACTTTTATCTAGCCTGCTCGTATCCAAACATTCGGACACGGAAAGGAAAACTTTGACGGTAAATCGTTGCCCATTTCCGTAAAATTCGTCTGTATGTACTTTTACCTCCTGGAAGCACAATTGTTAATAAATGTGCCACCAGGTTTATCATTAAGCAACTATGCCTGTTACCCACACAGTACCTTTATCTTTTTAGCGTGATCCTCAAAACAGGCAGTGATTATTTTCCTAAACAGCATTAACCAGATGGTTTTTATAACTGAGATTGTGTTTACTGTGAGTTAGGAACTGAATTCTTAAGTATTAATTACACGAATTACGTTCTTCAGAGGTAGACACCGCACCATGAAGTTCTGCAGAGGACATGGCGGTAAAGAGTTCTATGATCCTGCACATAATATTCCTGGAGTAAGACACGGTGGTGCCCACTTGACAAGAGGCCGGGTGGTCCTCGGAGCACGTCGGGACGTGCTAATATGGAGAACATTTCCTGCCTTTCATGAATACGGTACTCCTTAATTCCACCTCATAGCAATTATTCCGTAAGAAATTGGTGGAATGCTAGTCCGTCTGTACTTTGCGAATGTACGAAACAAAAGTATGTGGCTCAAGAAGAGTTCTAGAATTGGGAAAGTGACTAGGCTATGAATGAGCTGGACATCCGAGGAAATGGGGTTTATTTCCGAGAGTGGCATGAGGTTTTTCTTTCCACTATGACTTCCGGACTCGCTACGAGCCCCAGCCAGTTTCCCGTACAATGAAAAGCACCGGATGTACTCGCGGCGAAAGAGCGGTCGGAGTATCACTCACTTTCATCAAGTTATACCGTCATTCGTGCACACATCTTGGTGTTGTGCGTAACTAATCTTAGGGACAACTTTACGTCGTCATTATGCTGTTTTTCCCTTTATTTTTCTGTCGTTCGTTTCTCACTTCCTTTCTTATTTTGTTTTCACGTCAGTGCCCATTAACGAACGGCAAAACAAAAATTTATGCAAGATTTACTGATAGTCTTCTGGATGTGACTCTGTGTCTTTGGGAGAAGAGGTTCATAGGTTTCGAAGGATCGGACTGCAGTCCGTGAAGAATTCTTTTGGGACTGCTTAACGCTGAAGATGACGACAGTGATCCGTCGAAACGTCGGTAACTACTTGCCTAACGAGACAGTGTTTTCTTCCAGAAGAATTGAATCTTTAGAAAAACACATTTTTGCGTTAGTTTTACTCCACACTTACTCTTAATTAAACAACTGGAATGCATGAATATGCTACAGTTTTTCGGCCCTAGAAGCTGTTAAATGAATGGGTAACAGCCGTAGAGTTCACGTGCAGTCGTGCTGAATGTATTAAATTCCATGCCCCAGTGGGGGTCGGGCGGAGTCAACGTACAAAGGTATCTGGCAATAATCATTATGGCGCTGAACTGGCCGACAAGTTTAGTGTAGGCTGGAGCCACGGCCAGCCTAATGAATGCGCGACCCGTCTGCAGGTGGATGTTTTCAAGGATTTGGAGCCTGGCACGCTTCCGTTTTCGTCCGAGATGTTGTAATTTGATGGTGTTTTTGAATATATTGTAGATCAACTCATACTTCGTGGTCATCGGGTGTCAGGCATATCAGGTGTATTTTAACAAGTGTAGCAGTTTCAAATGTACACGTGTAAAGTAAGAGACTTTTCTGTCTTTGGAACATGTAGACCGACTATGGGATGATCACAACCTCACATGCAGTGGGTACCAGCGGGAGCTCCCCCATATTGAAAGCGACACGTGCGTGAAGCAATTCCTGACCTCCATATAGTGCCGACTTTCGGACTAGGTGGAATTATGCTTCTCATGACCCATGCGCCTTCGTCGCGTGCACATAGGGAATTTTACTTTTACCATAACTGCACATGAACCGTTTCTGTGTAAAACACAAGTATCTACATTTCTTCAAAAGTGTTTAAAAGTTTCGAGGTTCTTCAGAGGGCATTTTTATCGTTGATTCTTTTAAGTTGGACGTAGGTGAATCTGAGGATCTCACAGCCTTTAGATCTGACTTTTACGGGTTTCTGGAGTTTGACGCCGTTTGGTATGGAAGGTAAGTACCTTTTAAGTTCCGGGTCAGCAGGTTTCGCCGAAATGTTGGATTCCATCTCTCACTATACACTTTCACAACCAAAATAACGTAAACTTAATTTTAAAGAATAAATTTGTGGTAGCTCTGGATATTACAGGCCTACTTGATATGTACACGTTTCGAAAAGTTGCGGTGCTGTCATCATCAGGTGAAGTCGTATAACAAGCATTTATTGTTACAAGCCCATAGAGAATGCCCCTCGATATTTGGAATTGCTATGGATGTATTATGACAATGATGACGATGATGATGGAACCTCCGTTTGATTTTACTGTTTTCTTGCCTCATATGTCATCAGCCGTTATTTTTAGTATTCAGTTCAGAAATTGTTCGTTTTAAAAGAGGAGCGTTACGTTAGGGAAATGTAAATGTATTTATTCGTGACAAGAAAGGGAGGCGGTTTCGAAGATTCTTCAATTTCTGAACTTCAAACGTTTTACCGCGTCCCCCATTGAAGAGCACTTTCAGAAATAGAATTTTGAAGAAGGAAATAGGCGAAAAAGAGACCTTACAAGAAACGTTATACTTGTGCGATGCATAAATCATCTCTGCTTCAAGCTACTGCTCCAAGAATCTCATTCCACGCAGTAAGTTGCTCTTCGTTTCCCAATCTCCGCTAGTTCGTTCCTTTGAAAGTAGTTTTTTTTTTTTTTTTTGGGGGGGGGGGGGAAGTGTAATATGAACCTGAATATACGTGTTGTCTAAGAGGAATCTCTATGCAGCCCAAATAGCGATATTAGACGTGAAAGTTGTGCTGGAGCTTGATTACTTACTAAGCCGTGAAAATGTATTTGTGAATGGCGATACGACTACACGCCTTCTTAATCGCATTAATAGATGGAAGTGAGTAGTCAGTTTCATGCTTTGATCGCTTTACTCCAGGTGGACATGGCGGCTAAGGCAGATGCCTGTACCCGCGGCAAGTCTAGCTTCTGTCGTCAGGCCTCTAGCAGAGTATTATAGTAACTCAGCTATACGGGAATGGTCAACACTGTCAGGCTACGATGAGCAGGGCATCCATACGAAATTTTGATTGGGACATCTTTTGTAAAACGACCACATAGAAAACCAAGAATGGAGTGTGAGTATAATTTAAACGTTCATTTTGCGATAATAAGATGTGAGAATGAGCGGTAGCTGGATCTGTTGCATGATGTGCATTGGTTACCTTTGATATTAGCGGTGCTTAACTTGCGACTTATAAGACAAAAGAATGAAAGGTCGGTGGTTATGTAGCGTGTCAGACATTTTGTGCTTTATGAAACACGACCCCGCTCTCAGATATAAGCCCGATTCTTGGCTCTTGTAAAGTTAAAATATAAGGGCTTCAATTTATTGTGTTTTGAAGCTGTTATTTGTTTGATGGACACTCATTGCGTTATATAATACAGCTGGAACATAAATTAGAGACGTAAGTTTCTTGCTGCCTGCTACAGCGAATTGATTTACAGTTAGTTGTTGGAATTACACGTTCAGCAATCAGATTTCCCGTGCGATTTCATGTTGAATGTTATAGAAAAACACGGATTGTTAAACTGGCGAAAAACCACTGAATTTCATTTTGTAATAGCTCTGTGAATACACTTTCTTATGGGTCGAGAAAATGGATGTCATTGTGAAAGAATTGAAGGCCGCTGGTCTAGTTGGCATACCCCAGTAGGATTAAAGGATTTCGGAGTTCGGTACTCCTCACATCAATTAATGCAGAAATGAAAGTGCTGGTTTTGCAACATTCTGGAGAATGCAATAGAGCAAACGCCCTAAAAGTCGTATACAGAAATATATATGGCCTTTGAATTTCCTTCTCTGATGTGCAAAATACATAATATAAATTACCGCGTGGTGCAATAGGTGTTGAAAATTCAGCTTTTAATTCTCAGATATTTTTTACACCTGGCGATCAGATTATTAAATATTGTCTGAAGTTCTTGTCCACAGCGTCCCAGTACTTGCGCGGCAAGTTTAGCGACAGCTCCATGACTCGTACATCGCCAGTTTTATGGACGCGTGTGCGGTGCATTGCATGACCTCAGTAACACAGTCCAGTGTAATCTGCCGTCCGGTGTTTCACTTCCTTTGAAGCTGAGCATGCTCAGGAGCTGTAGATGTGACTTCCAGCGCCTACCCAAAAATTCTTTAAGTTATATATAGTTAAACCTGCCCTGCGACTGGTTTCGTTTTTCAACAGAATTCCGTGTACTTTATGCAATGCGGGAGCCGTGATAGCTCAGTGAGATAGGGACCAGGCTACGGGTTGAAAATCTGGGATTCGATTCCTAACAGGCATAAGAAATTTTTTCATCTCAAAAATGTCCGTACTGTCCTCATATGCAGTGATTACTGGATTAGAGCGGCGGGGATTTCAAGTTAATCACTCCCATGTAGTGCCGACGTTAAGAATGAGTAGAGCCATACCTCTGTTGTCCTTATATACCTTCGTGGTGTGGAGAGGGATTGCTGTATTTTTTATTTATACTCTTTCTTTCTTTCTTTCTTTCTTTCTTTCTTTCTTTCTTTCTTTCTTCTTAATGTGTTGGGCAATATGCAAAAAAGTGCTGTAGTAGGGATTCTCCATTCCTCCAAATAAAGACGGTGGCCTATGTGTATTCTACTTTGTGCGTATTCTTATACAGTTTTTCTATTCGCATCTCTCTTACTTTGGGTAAAGATACAGTATTTCTAAACCGTTTCCCCTTGTGAATGAATTGGGTGTAATTGTATGGGTTTCGTGACATAGTGCTTTATTGCTTGATTTTATGAATTCTCTAATCGTATTGCTTTAATGTGAGCACGATATATGCGATAGGCATGTAGTGAACTTCCTCGGTCGGTTGTTTTGTTTAAGAAAAAACTGTATATGATGACTGACTCATCTGTATTTTGAAGTGAGTTCTTGTTCTGGACTGACATTCAAGTCTTCGCTTTGTATTTCCTTGCTTTGTTCTTACATAATTATATATATTCTTACTGGATGTCATAATTTTTCTCAACGCATAATATTTCAGATAAGTAGTAGATGTTACATTCGCCAATGAATATTTATTCTTTAGGTTTCCTTATGTGATTATCAACTGAATTACTTTAAATTTGTGAGATGGTAGAATAGGAGTTACACACGATAAAGACTGTGTGTGTTTTGCTGGAATCGAATAAACATACTGCAAAATTTGCGTCCATATTTATAATGTAATATCACTGAAGAGCACGAATATTTTATACGTAATTCAAATACTTTGTTACTGACTGGTTTCTTCTGGCTTAGGCCTGTATAATTTCAAATGTGGTATAATGAGTTAAAAATATCTTTTTACAAGGACCCTCCAAACCAGTTACTTTATCTACCCCACAAACCAGGACTGTAAGAGCGCTTGAAGGTTCGGCGCACATAACGCCAAATATCCACCTAGTACTCTATCCCGTTTCACCGGTGGCTATTTTCTTTGGGGTAAAGCGACCGGGACGTGAATCTGGTCACTCACTTCCATCTGTGTAGTTCCCAAGTTAACAATACATGTCGTCACACAAACTCTCATTTATTTGGCTTCATGACTAGGTGCCTCATTCAGCACAAGTGCATTTGCTTTTGCCTTGGACTCGGCTCCCCAACCCGTTTTCATCTGCCTCTCATTCTCACAGATTTTTACTCCAAAATTTATCGGAATATTATCCTATCACCTCATTCTTAATATGTCGAGTGAGTTTCACGGCGGTGGTTATTATGGATATTTCTATTTTTCCCCGTTAACAATTGGTGATTAATAAATTAAGAACTTTATCGTCGTGTAGTATCCCAAAGTGTTCACTGACCTCTCCTGTAGGTTAAAATACATCACAGGGCTCTTGCAGTTTTCAACATACTGTTGTCTTTTATAATTTGATAGATACGTAACGACCTTTCGGAGGAACTTACTATGTCCATTCTCATCCTGAAACATGTACTTTCAAATCCCATTTGAAATTCAAGTTTTCTTCTGGAAAGAAGAAATCAAATTTCGCAACTGCAACGGATGAAATGACAAAATTAAAATTTTGGCCCCCTGAGTTATGACACCTTGTTTTAATCTTGTTGATAATTAGCTTTCTGACCTTTAATTTCAATACTAAATATGGAGGCAGTACATGACTTCTAAACTTTGCTGCTTACTTACTAAACCGCAGCTCGGTAACCTAACCCAGGACAATTCAGTGTGAATCTGCGCTGCCAAAAAATGTAAATTCTAGAAGGGAAAATATATTGTTATGTTCATGCCATAGGGATGAAGGAATAGCAGGACTTCCAGGTACCGACTCACCATTTTTTGGTGAATGTCCTTCAAATGATTCGCCTGTAATAATAACTTAAATCGCTGTGTACCTAGAGGACCTTTATAAGTGCTGTTTTGTGGGGAAGGAAGCAGGGAAAATACATTGTGGTCTTAAATTTTTAGTCTTGCCTTATTATTATGTCTTAAAACGATGAGCATAAAGTACGTCGGAAAACACTTGACGAGCTTCTTATGCCTAGGGGTCGCCAGTTCTGCTGAGACGTTTATTCGCATTTAGCGATGAATGTTTCTTATGTCATTACAGTTAATGAAAGTCTAGATAGGGCACGGTTGCAGGGAATTTTATGGTGCAGGCAAAAACAACGAGATGCGCTTGACGACAGAATATTGCTTGAGGTGTGCTGAAAGAGCAGTGAGTTAATGAATATAAATGATCATGATATTTTGATGATAGCTTTCACTGACATTGGCGAGTTCCAGGGATGAAGATCGAGTGGGTCCCTAAAATTGTCGTTCGTCATGAAAGTGCTTAACACAACAACAAACGACATTACCAGTCTGTAACTGAAATACGCAAAAAGTGAGAAGCAACTAATGTTAATTTGTTATATACATTTAAACTTTGAATTTAACATGTTTCGCGCTTTATGTGTGCGCATTTCTTCCTTGGCGGTTGACCTTGTGGCTAAGGCGTTCAGTGTGATATACAGAGATGACGCATTGATAAGGTCTCGACTTGCTCACTTTTAAGAACCGAAATAGATCAGTCAGTATAGTGACTGGAATGTAGGTTGAATGACCGGGGTAATGGGGTTCCAGAAAGTGTCCAGAACAGCCCTGGAATCCATCCAATGTCTTCCCATTTTGTACTTCTTTCTTTTCAGACGGGTAAAGCTTGCTGGGCGTGGAGCTGACCACCGTCTAATACCGAGGTGAAAAGTGTGTGTCCAGTCGGCTATACTTGCGCGTATGCATAGTTTGGAGATGAATTAAGCACAGATGTAATCTTGTAATGCATACCGAATTCAGTTTGTATTTTCCCATTTCTTTTTTTGATCCCTCATCTCTGGCAGTTCCGTATGCTGTGGCTCTCATCGGACGTCAAACTGTTAGTTCTCTCCGCTGTTATCTGCTGTCGGTGCTTCCGTGGATGGTGTGGTTGGTTATCGCGACCCTTATCTGACGCACCGCGACCTGAAGGGATAAAGGTCATGTCGGATGGAATAAGCTGCAGACAATCGGGGTTTCCTTGTCACTCAGCCTAATTCCGCACACAGTTAATTACAGTAGCCAACATGATTTTGCGGTAAAGTAGAAAGTAGGTTCTTCTAATGGAAATCGATGCCCTGAGTCCGAAAATGATGTCAGTTTCTTCATATCACGTCTAGTTGTGGCGCAATTCTGTTATTTTAG
>Ga0268261_10000626_pt1 | contig 22626 bp, 12 predicted proteins | sample TergutNc150P1_FD_190353 | JGI IMG/M metagenome (GOLD analysis project Ga0268261, IMG submission 190353) | Nasutitermes corniger P1 segment gut microbial community from laboratory colony in Florida, USA - Nc150 P1 (SPAdes) (version 2) | ecosystem: Host-associated > Arthropoda: Insects >...
GGGGGGGGGGGGGGTGTTCATTTAAGTCAAGGCATATGGAGGACCAGCTGAGTAGACTGGAGCAGAATAAGTTCCAGCTCTCTCTGATCTCTGCAGTTGGTCACTCAACTACACTGCATCACTTACCATGGCAGCTGCAAGTCTTCATGTCAATTTTATACTTTTCAATATTATTAGACCACAACTACAACCTAACCTAACCACAACCTAACCTAACCTAGGATTTGGGTCATCTAGGATATGCACTGTTACTTGGTTAGTGTCCCCCGATATTCAAAGTGATGGGGAACACACAGTTTGTTCTCTTCATTGTACAGTGCTTGCAATTACAATTTTACCCACTTTTATGTCGAATGGATACCTCAGCACTGTAACTATCACACACTGTATACAAATATATTTTCATTCTCATTCTTATAATTCATAACATTCTTTCATTTACTCACATTCCATAGATCCTTACAAGGTTACAGAAACAGTCAAGAGACAGTACAATAAGTCATATACATATACATAAAAAATCAATAATAATCAATAATGAATAATCAGTAATAAAAACTTGCTAATAATTAACAATTGTCATAATTATATTTAAGAATATAACTGTCAGTATTTAACAATTTGTGATTACCAGCTTTAATACACTATGTGAGAAAAAAGTCTATAAATTATAGTGGCAATTATACAGGGAGAGCATAATGTCTTTCCCTGATTACAAACATTTATTACAAGAAAATCAGGGAAAGACTTTATGCTCACTCTGTATATAAAGACCTTAAGTACAATATATTATTATTTATGAATACAAAAATAGTTATAATAAAATAAAATAATTGCAAATAAAATATCTTATAAAAGACCAGTTCATTAACTGTTACTACAATTAAAATATTCATCTATGGAATAAAATGAATTAGAAAGAATAAATCTTTTTAAGGTAGGTCTAAATAATTTCATCCCATTAGACAAGTTTTTATACTAGATGGAAGAAGAATGAATGCAACTCCAAAATAGTTGGCTCCCCTTTGAAATGTTGCTAAATTGAATATTAATTTTTGTTTTTTACTACCAATAACAACAGGGAAAATATATAATATGAATAAAAAGACAAAATTTTTAGGTTTTTAAATAGTTCCCTACAACAGCCTCTATTTCTTTAATTTGTAATAATTCTGATTATTCTCTTCTTGATACTAAAAATATTAAGACTGTTGGGCAAGTTACCCCAGAAAATTATACCATAAGTCATACCACAGTGTATGTATGAAAAATAGATCATCTTTGAAATTTCCTGTGACATGATAGCTTTTACAGTTCTGAATGCATATCAGGTAAGTTCAATTTAGACATTAATTGATCTATGTGATTTCACATGATAATGTTTCATCAATAATCAGACCAAAAACTTTGTGATTGAAATGTTAGTAATGTGCTTCTTAGATCTGATATTTGCATTAATTTTCTGGCTATTTCTAGTCCTAACTTGTAGGTAATGAGTTTTCTTTAAAGTTTAATGATAGCAAGTTAGTTTTGCATCATTCCCTTATATCTACAAATATTCTATTCACATTCATTTAAAAATCTTCAGGGCTGGGATTCGTTATTATTATGCTAGCTGTCGGCTGGTAGGTAACATCTTTGGAGTTCACTTCTTATACACCACTGAAAAGCATTAACCCTCAAATGGCCACCTGGGGTCAAATATGACCCCAGCCTTCGTTTTTTTCCGATAACTTTTTTGGTGTATCTTACAATGACACCAACCTTCGTGACTTTGTCATGACAAGTGTCCTCTAGGTCTGCATAGTGGTTTTGTGCTGTTGGTGATAACCGTTTTTCTAAAATTTCGATTTTCCCTCTCTGGGGTCAGATTTGACCCCAGGTGGCCTTGCGCGTGATGTTTTCTGTATTTAGTTTTGTGCATTTTTGTGGTGATAATGTGCTATAAAATAGTACTACATTAACTTCTGTAGGTATTCTGAATAAAAATGGCCTCCCATGAACAATTTCTAGACGATTACGAGATCAGTTGTCTAGTTTGTGACAGTGATAATGGTGAGGATGACTGAAACAGCAATGATGATTGAACTAATTGGTTCAGAAGATGAAGAAGATGCTGTAGAGGAAGATCTTTATGATGATATTGACTCTATGTACGATGTTGCCGACGTTGGTGACCATGGACAGCTGGAAAACGCAGGTGATGAGCATTCAGAAACAAGAGAAAGCACAGACGAGGAGACGAATGTTTTTCAAGGGAAGGACTTTACTGGAGCAGGACAACTCCCAACTTTGCTCGAGCTCGCAGAAAGAAAATAATAGTGCGTCTTCCCAGGTGTGTGGATGAAGCCAAAAATGCCAATTCCACACATGATGCTTTTTCATTTTTTATTTCTGATGATATTTTGAACATTATACTTATACTTACACGCACCAATCAAAAAAATCATGATTATCTCTTCAACTTCACTGGCAAGGTTCAGAAATGGATGCGGCAAACATCATTGGATGAACTTCGTACTGTCATTGGCTTATTGTTTTTGCATCTTCACATGAACACACAGAGTCACTGTATAAAATGGATGGGACAGGAAGATTAGTTTTCCTTGCAGTAGACATGCTGGATCAAATGTATGCAAGGGACCCAGTACAGCCAGAAACTCGCAGAGGGACAATGGCAATGTTTTATGGCGTGATCAACATTGCTACAGTAAATGCACTGGTCATATATGCAAACAACATGCGCAAAGATCAGCCTGACAAGAAGATAAAAAGGAAATACTTTTTGCTCAGAATTACACATGAGCTGGTAACACAATTTGTAACACAATATACAAACTTTCTACACTACCTAGGAACATCAAAACAGCAATAGTCATGTAAAGATTTGTCTCTGATTCTGAAGAAAATACCACGCAGGACCCTGAAGACTACGAGGCTATATCAAGAAAGCGAAGGCACTGTCATGTATGCCACAGGAATAGAGATGTGAAGACACAATTTGTCTGCAAAGGATGTGGACATTACATCTGCAAAGACCATATGAGTATGATTGTTACTTGTGAAATTTGTAAGAATAAGGATGAAACTGATGAATCTGATAAGTTGCGTTGTTTTTCCAACTCTTCCTCTTCTTCAAACCATTTTATATTTACATTCTTGAATATAGAAATGAATAATGAACATAACCGGAATTCATATACCGTACAAGGTAAATGACAATCATGCCATTATTATATGTCATTGTTACATGAGTTTGTTATTTCAGTGATGTCAAACTGTTGTTCTTTTGTGAGTAGACATGTATTTTAATTTGACAATAAAAGGACTAAAAACCACCATTAGTTATAACTCTTTTCATGGTGGGGTCATATTTGACCCCAGGTGGCCTTCTACGTCCTAATACCTAGGGTGGCCTTTTGAGGGTTAATGTGTAAATAACGACAGGAACGTCACCACGAAAGTTTCTGAAAGGCGTTGGGCACGCAACAACTGAGGGAATATGTGAATAAATTAATAAAACAGTAAAAAATTCGGAAGAACGGCCCAGTCAAAACGCAATTCAAGCCTCGGATGGTTCTTAGATTTATTAAATATGAGATGAGATACATAAAACACTACATGCTTGAACTTACATAAAATAGCCCTCCTACAGGCTTCGGAAACTTCAAATTTTTATCAACGTATCTGGAATTACATCGATGAACTGCAATATTTCTTCGAGTAACATGCAATTCACGCGCAGTTCGTTCTTGCACTCTGCCCTTCGCATACAAACTGCATTACGAATGTTTCAATTTCTTTGAATGTTGAACAAAATGACACAATACGGCCACCATTTTGGCAATGAGCAGTGGCAGCGGCACGGCTTTCTAGATTGATTAGCGATTTGAATTTACATTAATTCCCGTACGTGTAATGGGCACAGGCAGATGGAAGTGAAACATTTTTTATAACGTACGCATGGCTTGCAACACAAACGAACATAAACATCGTACACCGTGGAATATTACGGACTGTAAACACATTATAACTCTTACTGAACGTGCTCAAATAACACAATCTGCGGAGTAGGGCTTCGAACCGCGCTACCATCACTTAATACACAAACTAGCTTAATGATCTGTGGCAGGTAGTGCACTAATAAAACAAGAGCACTGTCGATAAGCACAGGTCGGCACTTTGTAGATTCCCGACATGCTATGCAATATAACTCAATCTTTTTCCTGTGGCGCGGCGACCCAACGCGGGTCATGGCCTCCCCATTCTTGAGGTTTCTAGATCACACAAAACGACGCATCACAGTCGGTAGGACTCCTCTGGACGAGTGATCAACCCGTCGCAGAGACCTCTACCTGACAACACACAACACTCACAACAAACATCCTTGCCCCCGGTGGGATTCGAACCCACGATCTCAGCAAGCGAGCGGCTGCAGACATACGCCTTCTACCGTGCGGCTACTGGGACCGGCAATATAACTCAATACCATTCTATATTATTACTTTTAATTTGAATTCTTAACCCTTAGGTATATTTATATAAATTCACATATATCTAGCTGTAGTGACAGATTCCACTTCCAATTGGTCTTTAAATTTTATGTTGTTATTATATTATATTGAATGGATGTCCATATAAGTTGTGTTGTAATATATAAATTGTAATCTGTAATTGACGTGTCCAGTGTTACATGTGTGAATGAATGGATGAAAAAATAAACCAAACCAAGCCAACTGGAACCACACTACACTACTATTCCTATAATTATATGGAAGTATGATTTCTACAACACGTTAACGCAACTTCAGTTTTGTACGTACAAGGTTTATGATTGACATCTGTTTTTATTATCAGAACGAACACAATATTTTATACCAAACACAATGGGATATAATACTCCAAAACTTGTGTTCCATGGCAAATCACCCCCTCCCCATCCTGAATTTCACAATTTCTTTCAATTCAAGAAGTTGTGAAGTTGTGTCTGTGCGTTACAACACAACATAAGCTGGTATGTGGGTACCACTGGCAAATCCTGACCTAGGTATGGATCAGGATTCATTAATGGTGGGTACTGCTCTGGGGGAATGTAAGGTCTCCATCTTCACACAGCCTGTTGAAGACAGAGTCAGTCTCTTACTGCGAAACACTCATAACCATCCACCAGACTGCTTGATGTCCAAAACCCAGACTGTATTATGACTCTTCACCACTGTGAAAACTTGATATTCAGAACCTAAAGATATAAGGGATCAAAGTGTGGAGTTATGATTGTAGTACATATCATGTCACCACTTCACCAAGGCTAGCTGAAGTCGGTTCCAAAAACAAAACAAAAAAAATTAATTCTTCTGTGTGGTAGATGAAGACATACAATAAAGACACACTTTCAATACAGTACCTTGCACAAGCTTCAGCATGCTGCAAGGGCCCAGCTTCACCAACCAGCAAAACTACGTAAAAATCTCTTTATGTTCAATATCAGAACAGAGGAAAATCACACGCTTCGAGGTTTTGAGCCACTATGAAATGTACAATGTTGGGAATTCTAGATGAGCACATGGATTTACAGCAAAGCAACTATGTAAGCCATATGCAGCTGTCACAACATGCAGGCCACAAATGTGACAAGTACATTTACAGGAAAACAATTTCTCACTGCTGAATTTTTACACAGCACACACAAAGCTTATCAAATTGGGGGCCAGCACAATATCTGATGAATTTAAAGTTCTGCTGAAATACTGTATGTAAAAAAAAAACACACACACACACACACACACACACACACACACGCGCGCGCGCGCGCGCGCGCGCGCGCGCGCTAAGAAAACTATTTAAAATGTTATAAGTTCTAGAAGGTTAGACCGATCTGACATCTATACATGTCACCGCGAAATGAAACACAAGTTTAATAAGTATGTGGACATCAGACATACCCTAATTTGTGTATTTTTCACATTGATACAGAGGTTACAAATTCATGGGCCAACATAAAATGCCATGGTAAACTTATTTTAAAATGCACTCTACAGTGTTTACTTTGTCAGAAGTAGCACAAATTCAATAACTATGAATACATCGAAGATAATAATGTCTGGCACTGGTACTTTCTTCAGGGTACAAAATGTGGTTATACAGCATTGAGCCATTGCTAATCGTCAGTGTACAACAAATGCACAACACAGTTAAAATAAAATTACAATAGAATACATATTCCCAAAATATGGAATATGGTAGTGTACATCGTAATGCAAGGTTAGGTATACGTAGTACGCATGGAATGCTGTGTTATGGGCGCACTAAAACTTCGACAATTCAGAAGCACGGATGCTTGTATGGTGTCACGGTTCCCAAACTACTTACCGACCACAGTTTGGGCCCGACTACCTTCGCTTGATGCCCGCACACCTCCATGTGATATTCTCTTTCGCCAGTAGATGACGTCACGAGTTCTAACAGTAGCGCACTACCGACGATTTTGGAAACTAAGAGCCCTGGTGTGGTCTTTTTTTATTGTCAAAATAAATGACAGAAAGCACACTTGATCAACGGGAACGACAAAGTTGTCACAAACATCGGAATCCATTTCAGCCGGAAAAAAACCTATTTGATTTAGAGATACGAGTAACGTACATGACTGTTGTGATCGACCTGAACTTAAGATTATAAACTATCATCTGAGAACTGAACGACCAAAGGGACAATTTCTCATATATAATTGAGAACAGAATATCCCGTCTTGTTCCATCTGACTACGCCGAAACATTACATATCTCAGTAGAAATACCAACAAAATGCAGCTTTGTAATAGAAGTTATTATTCCAAAGTTTTTTGAAGGCTCAACATGTTTCGAACGGCACACCGCTGATCATCAGAAGCTCTAAACTGTATTTGCAGCCTCTGGTTTATATGCCCATATGGTGACCGGCTGTTGCCAAGGCTGAGTGGAAAATGGCTTATGTAGTTGGGCGTTAGTTCTTTATCCCTACAAGTCTTGTTAAACCAAATGGCTGCGTTCGTTTTGTACAGTTTCCTTTTGGTGTTCTTAAAAGCGTGTATGTCTATGGCCTGTTTGGAGTTTATAAATTTGATACTCATGGATCCGTGCATCGTAGATTACTCAGTAGAAATACCAGCAAGATGCAGCTTTGTAATAGAATTTATTATTCCAAAGTTTTTTGAAGGCTCAACATGTTTCGAGTGGCACGCCGCTCATCATCAGGACCTCTAAACTGTATTTGCAGCCTCTGGTTTATTTGCCCATGTGGTGACCGGCCGTTGTAAAGGCTGAGTGGGAAATGCCATTTTCCACTCAGCCTTGCCAACGGCCGGTCACCACATGGGCATATAAACCAGAGGCTGCAAATACAGTTTAGAGGTCCTGATGATGAGCGGTGTGCCGCTCGAAACATGTTGAGCCTTCAAAAAACTTTGGAATAATAAATTCTATTACAAAACCACATCTTGTTGGTATTTCTACAGAGTAATCTACGATGCACGGATCCATGAGTATCAAACTACATATCTATTACGTTAATTACATTTATTTCAACCTTCACAGAAGCAACATGTACAAAATCAAAGAAAACGTAATTATGAAAATTAACATCTCAGGTCAGGAAAGGAATTGTGCAGCCTTCTAAGTGTTTTTCAAGTATTTAGCCTTATGATGACAGTTCAGGGTCGAAACATTTTGCTATAAAAGTTATCAGAAATACAGTTGAGTTAAGGCTATATTTACTTAATTAAATAATGAAATATCAGCAGTGGAAATATAAAATTACCCGACAAATTTGCAAGATGATTTTTTAATCAAATGCAGTGCTTCAAACACAATTTACAGGAAATGACTGATGGAAAGTACGAAAAGAGTGAAGCTTAACTAAAAGAAAGAAGGAACTTAACAGAGCTGAGAGTTATCTCCCTTGTTACAGGAGACTGCAAAAAGCCGAATCGCCAGCCGAGATTCTTGGGGGCCACTCACAGAAGGCAGAAAGGGTCGTATCAAAATGGGTCGTCATGGAAGGTGAACCCCCGAACTCCCAGACAGTTCTGTATCTAATTTTCTGGGTTCGGCGTATCGTGGTTCCTTAGTTCATTCTGACATATAATCAACACAACAATTTATAAAACCGAATGTTTTGTTGCGGACGTCGAGATGTTGAGCTAAAAGCTGGTGAGGGAGCGGAAATAATGGGACACACATTTACCGATCTACATTAACAAATCCCACGTTCTGCCCACACAGTGTATTTATGTGTTTTGTGTGGATCTGAGAACAAACAGTGATTATTTCCCTATACAGCATTAACTGACTGGTTTTTATAACCGAGAAGGAGTGTTTTTACTGCGCGGTACGGACTGAATGTTTGTACATAATTCAGATTAATTTCAATCTTTCAACAGTTAAATTCAAGCAAAAGTTTATACAATAATACTTCGAGGAAATTTCATGTACGATTTATAAATGTCACTTGAAAGTCGGAGAAATTGTATTTCATTAAATGAAAGAAAAAAACACACAACAATGAAATGTCTACTTTTGTTTCACCCCAACTCCGCACATACCTGCACCATGTTCTGTGCCATCATTTAGTGTCCAACTGTTGTGCACTGCACTAATGTTCATCAACTTCCGCTCCTACGCTATTCATGGCCTATTGACACCATCTTCAGTGAGCTCTAGTCCAACTGTAAGCTGATAAACAAAGTGCACAACGTTTGGTCAATAAATATATTTTTCTTTTAATCCAAGCAAGAAAGCTGTACTTTTCCCAGTTCGGGAAGAGACAGAGCGACATTATATGCAGGGGGAGCTTACTGCAACCCAGAGCCACCTGTTGTCACCTTTCAGCACTACTCTGCATTACCTTTGGACAGTCAGGTTAATTGACTAACCAAGAACGGTAAACTAGCCAAAAGAAGGCAGTAATCGATAGTTGTCCGATAAAATAATCACTCTGTGCATAATAGACGATGGATTGTACTAGGGTGTGTCCGGGGATATGTAAATATTGTGACGTTGCTTCAACGTGCTTGTTGCTCAGCCATAAACAAACGTAAACCGAACTGAAGAAAAAGGACCTGTCGCTATAGGGTAAAATTAAGGTCCAATAAAGCGTGGCACAGGAAGTATTGACCGAAAACTGAAAAAGTAGCCTCTCACATTTGCACTTTTAGGTGCTTTTCGCAAAATTGAGAAAAGGGCCATTTAGCTTCCTCGTGCCTGCCTACCTGCCTACCTTCCTGCCTTCCTGCCTGTCTGTCTGCCTGCCTGCCTGCCTGCCTGTCTGTCTGTCTGTCTGTCTGTCCGTCAGCATGGAACAACTCGGCTCCCACTGGACAAATTTTAATTAAATTTTGTATTTGAGAATTTTTCGAAAATCTGTTTAGAAAATTCAAGTTTCATTAAAATCTGACAAGAATAACGGTACTGTACTTTACGTGAAGACCGATATACATTTTTTATCATATCTCGGTCAGTTTTTTTATAATGAGAAATGTTTCAGATGAAAGTTGTAGAGAAAATAAAAACACACATTTCGCTTTTCGTAACTTTTGTTTTTCGAAAATTCTGCCGTTTATGACATAATGTGCAAAAATATGGTACAGACGGACAGGCCCCGGATGACAATATAATACAGCGCATGTGCACTTCGTGCTGGATACCAAAGGCTACAGACACACACTCGGAATATTTAATAATATTTATTGCTTTTCCAAGGCAACAATGGTAGCATGAAGGCGCCTCAATATTACGTTATACGCACAAAATGCCAACAGGCACACACTGTCCGTAACTCATTGACTACATGAAACAGAGTCTCTGAGGGACTGTCGTGCGGTCGGAATGTCTCCTTCCTTCTACAAAACCCGCAGTTCCGTCGCCACGATTCCACCATCCCGGCTGTACTGAATGTGAAATGTGAGACAGATGGACGCACGCGCGATCTGAGTTTATCGCAGAGGTGCTGCTGAGAATGCGAGGCTGCTGGGATGTGACGCCGTGTCGTTTTGTCGTCTTCACGAGCCAATGAAGGCGTTATATTCCTTCTAACCGTCGGAAACCTCTAAGCACCACACCTCAAAACACTCGCAATCCAATTTACATCTTCGCAGTTGACTTATTTGTAAGATTTATTAGTACAGGGAGTATCACAATTGCTTGGAAAAATTCTGAAGTGTTCCTCACACCAGTTCATATCTATGCATGTCCGCAAACATTTACTTTGAACTGTAGGAACCAGTGTGTTGACCTCTGCCCTTAAGATATTTGTCTGCAGGGGCAATGAAAAACCCTAGCGTTTTCATCTCCAATTGAAAATGAAGAGACAATTTATCGACGCATTTCTTATGTCTGTCAATCCATTCGCAGACGCCAAGATGGTGTGACAGTCCACGTGTGCATTGCTTCAGGTGGAGGACATTTTGAGAATTTGTTATGAACTGTGACTGATAAACAATAATAACTGAAAAATTATTAAATTGGAAAATTGTACAGTAACTGTATTATGTTAGTACTAAGTAAAATGTTTAATTGTGCCATATAATGTATCAATTAAACACAAAATCACTCATTTCTCAAAACATGTTTGTACTGACTTTGTTCTTTGCTTGACCTAAAGATCTAGCCCTTGAATTTTCCAAAGCATTTAGATAATCCTCTATATTATCCTTTAGTCAACGATTTGGTTTCGGAAGTGCTATTTTCTCTCCAAAGTTTCGTACCAAAACCTTACATATCTTGGTCTATCTATCATCTCTCCAATGCGTGCTAAATGACATGCTTACGTCTCTCACCCTCGTTCTAGCTGTCTTATCTGTAAAGCAAACGGAATGTCTGCCAACCACCACAAGTCACACAGTGATAACTTGCACTCGTGATAAAGCTGTGGAAACCTCAAGGCACCCTCATTGTCTTCTCCTGTTCAAACCGACGGCAGGCCCACGTCCTTATCGCTGTGTGATGTGTCATCATGTTGACATTCCAGTGCGGTCGCTGTGCGCGCTGATGCGTCGCCAAGCAGGAACACCAGGACAACCACAAAATAAATCATTCCAATTTAGACATTGGAGGTTCTCACAGCGCCGTGTAGGAAGAATTATGTATTAAGGTATGCGACGCCGTACTCTTGTGTAGGTAGCTCCCGCCCGACGTTTCGAGGGTCATCATCAGGGTCACTATCCTTGGAATCCTTGTCCCTGAATATGAAAGCGCTAGGTTCTTTCAAAACGTCATATCGCTCACAAAAAGACACGGCGTCAGATTTCAGTAGACTGGATATTTCGATTGAATTGACATCTGTTTGAGACGGAGTGCGTCAAAATTTCGGCCTCCGATGTACAAAACTTCTTGGTGGCGTCACTACTGTAGTGCAGACTTTTACGGTAAGAGTACTGCCGTGTAACGGTGAGGAAGTGCCTGCTTGGAAACCAAACTACAGTGCAACTGTATCAGCAATACTGCAGCTGTATCAGCAGTACTGCAGATGTATCAGTGGTCCTGCAGCTGTATCAGAAGTACTGCAGATGTATCAGAAGTCCTGCAGCTGTATCAGTAGTACTGCATGTTGTTCATTAAATAGTTTTAAACACTTAGTCTTCTTCGCGCAAGCACGCACGCAGGCACGAGCGCTCTCGCGGAGGATTGAATGCAGATGTATGTCTAATGCTTGTAGCAGTGCATTCAGAATTGCCTTGCATCCCTACAAAGTGTGACTGTCTACTGAGCGGAACGAATCTTTTTAATTTAGAGGTTCCTGTTTTCTACGAAAGTCTCCGCTTGAAAGATTCCATTTCCGATTTCAGCTGTGCAATCGGATACACGGGATGGCTTTATTAAAGTGCAAGGGAGTCGAAAAGCTGGAGGCGAGAATGAAATGTTATCGCTAAGCCACCTGCAGCAGATTCCTTCTTGAGAAGCTCAGAGTTTCTCAGCTAGTCAAGAAACTCCACGCATTTTACTTCACCCGACGGTTCATGGCCGTGTTCGCAACAGCCCGACACTTATAGTCAAGCACACTCCTTCCTATACCGTTTCAGTTGGATTCGTTTTAATATTATCCTCGTGTCTGTGCCTGGGTCTTCCGAATGATTTCTTCCCTTCACTTTTCCCAAGACAACTATTCTTCTTTATGCAAGCCCCATATATGTCCCGCCCTGCTTTCTTGTACCTGACCTCCCGAATGTTACGGAGTGAGCTGTGCAAATCGTGAACCTCCTAACGACGCACCTCTCTCCACCTCCCAGTTACCTCCTCCCCGTAGCCCTCACGTTTACAGCAACACATTCTCACACACTTGCAGCCAATGACAGAACAAGTTTTACACCCTAGAATTATTTATTTTTTTATTTTCACATGTATATATTTTAATCCCTGTATTTACGAATGGCAAAGTCAGGTAACCATTTTGTTCAGTTTCAATAACATTTTAGGTACATGCTGCTGGAACTCATTTAAAAATCCTTTATTTGCTATTCATCACTATTCAATGGCCTTCAGAGTTACTTGTTGAGAGAAAGAACGCATTGATAAACACGTACCGGAGTTCTCTTACAGTTACAGTCACAAACAACTGCTTGCTGCGTTTCGTATGCCAAAGCAAGTTTCTATAAACTTTAAGTTTCAAAATCTGAAACCGTATTTTATATTTCTGCCGTCCATATTCTGAGCTTCTGACAGTTGCCTCAGAGAGGCCATAAATACGTCAATATATCTGACAGAATAGCCTGTTCAGTCTGCACCTTGCCTTACTGTAAGGAACCAAAAACATGTCTGCGAGCTTAGCCTTTTAAAGCCCACTGGTTACGTGATGCACCAACAAGTTTAACTTCTAGGAATCATAAGCTCTGCCCACACTGTATTTATGTATTTTGTATTTATCTGTGAACAAACAGCGACTTGTGGCACTTAAACCATAACCTGATTGGTTTTTATAACCGAGTTGAAAAGTGTCTTTAACTAAAACAGTCTGCGCTTTGTCCTTAAAGGGTTAATATGGGCCGATTGGAAAAGAAGCTTGACATGTTGTTTTTGAAAATATTGTGTACCACACTATTGATGCTTCTGGGAATAATTGCGGAAGTTTGCGAGTACACCGCGCGGAAAAGTAGATATTATACAAATTCACGTCTGCATTTGTCTTTATTGTGCAGAGCCCAAAGCAAACTTTGTGATTCTTTTGTAATTACTGTGTTTCTGAAATCAGTAAACATAATATTTGAAGATGGAGACAGATGCGTGACGTCAGTCCACGCTTCCCAGTATCTTTGTACTGTCAAATGTACCGTCCCGGCGCGACGTGCTCACAGCACTGTCAGTTCCAATTTACAGAACGCGACCGACGTCTAAACTTAATACTTTAATAGCTTTATCTATTAACTTAGTGTTTTAACTTGACAGTTATACCTGATAAGAAGACGTATAAATAAAGTTACAACAGCCAGTAGTTCACCATTTCTTAAAGTGTTACACAGTAACTGTAAACCTGTCGGATGCAACAGAGCGAACGCACTGGATTTGCATTTCGCCTTACTTTAAAATGCTTTGCACAGTTGGCCAGACGCCGGTCGGTAACAACCGCAACAAGTAGCTGTATCCAAATGCAAGAAGACAGTTGTGTTGGACTGACAGCAAAGGATTCGTTTTCAAATACACTCTGGTATTCAATTCACGAGGACTGCTACTGGTACAAGCAAGTGGAATACATTCGCTGCGGGTCGGAGTGGGTCATCGGACCTCCTGTTACAAATTTGTGGGTTCCTTACTGGAGCGGAAAGCCTTATTTGTTCTGAAAGTGCCCCTGAAATTCTTCAATTGTCAACACTGATAGTGTGAGAACACAGAGTGTCACAGTCCGACACGAGTAGCTGTAGGCTGCTGGCAGTCAGATACGGTGATGGCTGCTGTGTGTCAACCAGCAATCTGTTCTGCAGTCAGGGTTGCTTGAATGGACAAACACAGGTAGGCTCAAATGTTCATTGACGTATTCCCTAAGAAGGTGGCGTTTTACAGAATTTTTAGAATCAGAAGTAACAAGTGTCTTTTTTTGGTTGTGTCATACCAGACGGTGTAAGGTTACATGGTGTTTGTGATGTATGGAGCATTGGTGGAATGGTGATGGGAGGGGGGATCACATTGCCACGCCTTCCACACATGGATTGGCCTGAGAATGAAGCCGGGTCTCCGCAGTAAGATGCCATTGGGGTGCTTGAGGCGACTTTGCAATGATAACTTTACGAACTATGGCAGAGGGTACTGCATAATCTCGTGTCATGAGCCCTTTGAACCAACTTCATGATCGGTCCGTTAGCCATCAACTCACATACTTTCAGACAAAACGAATTCCAAGACTCTGGACCAATCAGTGGCCCGGTCCGAGTCAATTGACAGTTCTTGGGTTTCCTTTTCACTTGGTAAATAAGCAGAGAAAAACTGAAAGGGGACATAATTTATTTTAACCCCCCCTCCTCTCGCCGCAAAAACTTTTATGCGTTTGAATTTACACAGAATGTTCACATATGTCTGACGCAGTCTTGTTTTTCTCATTAGCGGTCTTACACTCAAATTATACTCAGACCAAAAGAGTAATTTAAATTTAAGTTAGGACAAACGTCTTTTCAAAGAGCAACTTTGTCAATATTTTCTATAAAACTAAACTCAAGATTCAAAATTCAACAAAACTTTCTCTCGATTCTTTCAAGTTCCATCCGAACTCCAAGTCGCTGCTGTCAGCCCGAGGTTTCACTGAATTCTGTTGTCGTGAAACACTGAAAATTCTCAGCACCATTAAGTGCTTCATAATTGATACAATAAAATCACACGAGTTAAACTGACTTAGCATTCAACATTGCTGTGCCGCAGTTCGCTGTTTCTTACTGCGCAGAATAGGGAATTGTATTGCAGCCATTATGTTTTCTGATTTAAAATATTGCACATTTAAAAATCAAAAGATCCTCAGTTCTGTGCCCAGTCACGTTCTGTAGTCACAATGAGATTAGTCTGAGGGCCGCAAAAAATGTAGTGTCGGGACACATGTGGCCCCGCTTTGCGTGCTGCAGACTCCAACATTTCGGGTGTCAACCAGAAGGAGGAGGAAATGAAAGTGTCCGTTTGTATTGTCAATCAACTGTCAAACAAAACTCGATTTAGCGTGAAAACCAAATAATTTTTGCCGCATACCAAACGCTACATGTTTCGACCCACCAAGGTTATTATTGGGCTATTTTAATAAAAACATAGTGATCAACTTCCCGGAAGGAAGGCGGCTGAAGCGTGAAGCTGGTTATTTACCTCTCTACAGTGCCGACGTCAGGAATGAGTAAAGCTATACCTTTGCACCCTACCTGCTGCCATGGTTTGGACAGGGAAAATTTACTTTTAATTTCTTTATAATGACTTGTTATTTTAGGTCGAAACATGCACACTTTGCTGTAGAAAACAAAGAAGCAATTATTGAAGTTGTGTTTGACTGGCAAGAACACATCGGCCACCACGCAGCCAGCGCAATTCGGTGTGCGTGTCTGTGGGCAGTTAGGCACAGCAAACTTCAGGACACAGTTTCAATATCAAGCTGCTATCAATTGCAAAAATTTATGAATAACCAGCCTTAAATATATAAAATATCCTCAACAGCGCAGTAATAATAAAATAAACGATTCTTAGAAACATAAAATACATTAAACGATTGCAGGACAGTCTGTGTCCACAAAACATGAAATCTACTACTCACTTAATGAAAGAGAGAGACTGACTGAGCTGAGAGAGGTCTGTGCAATAGCAGGAGAGTGGGGGAGCTGACTGGCCAGTCACGTGATCTCATCCCGATTTGTTTGAACCAGTACGACAGTCAGAAACAGAGGTGTCAAGATAGGTCAGCAAGGAAGGCCAAAATAAAACACAGTAATTCACGAACGTGCTACACAACAAACTAGTCGGACTTGCAATATTACCCACAGCGTACGTGGGTGATTGTTTAAACAAGCCGTGTGTTGTTCTGATGTGAACCAAAGACATGTCTCTGTCTATGCAGCATGGCGCCTCGCAATGACGTGCAGCCTTTTGCCTTATGGTGGAGCCCCATGCTCCGAGAAACGCCCCCAAAATCTGCAGAACTATTTCTCAAGGACAAACAACGGGACGACGGCGCTGAGGGTCTGTGGCGTGTCCATGACGGCCTCTATGACCTCTCGTCCTTCGTAGACAATCATCCAGGTGGATCAGAATGGCTACGTCTCACAAAGGTCAGTCTAGAGTTGAATTAATTGAAAATAAAAAATACAAGAATGGTAATTAGCTTGCAGGAAAGTAACTGAGCCGAGATACTGTGATGTGCAGGTGAGAGGGCAGGGGAGGAAATCAGCGTTGAGGGGTGAGGAAGACGGACGGACGGACGGACAGACAGACGGACAGGCAGGCAGGCAGGCAGGCAGGCAGGCAGGCAGAATTGTTGTAGAGGAACCGAGAGACTAGGAAGCGGAAACTTGCTACAGGGAGTGAAGTGTGTGTGTGCGGAGCAGGAACCGTGGTGTTCGCAGTGGCAGTTGGTATTTGGTAACAGACAAGTAGCACGAACATCACTCCTATTTGGCTATTAAACGCGACGTTTCTTTGCATTTCTGAGATAACTGTGACAGTGTTTTCTTCTAATCTGGCGATACGTGTTAGAGGGACCTACAGGGACTTCCGGTCGGATTTATAAATATTACGAAATTCGGTGTTCTTACAGCGGTGGTGATGGACACTCAGCGTCTCAGTGACGGTAGGCCGTGTTGACTGCTGACAGTAACTGTACCATCCGGAACGTTGATACGTCACAAAAGACTGTTTTCTCCCGTTAACACATGTAAGACTCTTTTGATATCAGATCGACCATTCGCAAGATCTGTACGTACAAGCTTAGGCCAAGTTATACTTAGAACCTGGCACATGATTGCTACAGAGTGTCACACGGTCACTGAATTTTTCTCAGGCCCTTACACTTGTTAACCTGTACGTACACCTTGTGGACATGATGTATTATTTGTTAATGTTACAGTACGTGGTATATATATTTACCACTAGGCTGTAACAGGATAAACAAGAGCAGGTATGTCATAACCTCTCAGTATTCATGGCTTCCTGTCTGTACTACTGTTTGTGTTTTAAAGGTTGTTCTGTCCTCCACAGGGGACAGACGTCACCGAGGCGTTTGAGGCTCACCACGTGACGACAGCAGCAGCCCACATGCTGCGGCACTTCTACGTGCGGCCAGCCTTCACACCACGCAACTCGCCGTACACGTTCCATGAGGTACGCAGTAACTAAATTCAGTGCAGCACCAACTGCTGATTTTTCGACGCTTTGTGCTTACAACGCCGCCAGCTATGTGCGGCTTTTCGGAAACCTTTCTCATGCATTTCTCTCTGTTGCTCGTCTTTGTCTTCGTTGCCGTCTAACTTTAGGGCGGAAAATTATTGATCCGCTTGATTTACTAATTGCGCCCTCTGAAACACAAACCGTACCGTCACTATGGCTACATGGTGTGTCGGGTAGCTCAGTCAGCGTAGTGACAGTGTAACCGGAGGGACAATTAAAAACTGGGGTTTGAATCCCAGCTGAGGCACAGGCGCTGTAGTGGGGCCGCAGAGACCAGACGCCTGACGCAAGGTATGGCGCTGTCACAGCCTGGAGCTCCTCTAAGTCGCCACTATAGTTACACGCTGCAGTTCTAAACAAGAGAGGAAATTCCACTTTTGGGGTCTTTACAGTCGTGTGCTCAGGACGCCCTTCTTCTGCTGCACGACGCTGTTTGACGTCTCACAAGATTGGAATTGGGAAGACAGGAAATTTCCTTAGAGTAGAACAGCTTGGCGGGGCAAGTGAAAATTAGTGACCTTGCTCACCGTGGGAGGTGTGGTAACAAGAACGTCAGTGGCAATATTGGTAGCAATGCTAAGTCTGGTAACTAAGTTAACAATGTCAGTCACAGAAGTACTGGTAAGGTTATGAAACACCATACATGGTAAGGCCGCGTAACTGCAGTAGTCATAGCTGTACGTAGATATTTGTAAAAAAAAATATGTCTTATTTTATACGATTTTAACCAAACTAGATTTTTTTTCAGAGATTTAAGTAAAAAACGCTCCACATAAAATTTCATGAAAATCCGTTTAGTGGGCTCCAAGCCGTTCCATACGGACGGACTGACGGATATGGCGAAGCAAGCGTGCGCGTTTTGCAATTATACAGTTACTGAACCCCACTTCATAATGCATGGTGTTTGTTTTGCTGATAATTCTACGCAGTTACTCAGTTGAATGTTAGTAGGCACGTGACACATTGTCAGTACAATTAACTTCACTAAACGCGATGTAAGAAAGACGTTCAATCTAAGTTGTCTTACAGCCACCGCATTTTCCTTCAACACACATCCGCGACATGTGGGTAATTATATTAATGCCTGAAGGCCAAGAAACTTCTTGCTGCACTCCACAGAAAGTAACCTTTCCTGTTCTTGTGTGTATTAATGCGTTCTGCGAGCGGTTGCATGTTTGTCCTTCTGCAGGATGGCTTCTACAGAACTTTAAAACGCCGAGCTCGGACTGCCTTGGCCGGGGTTCCCCGGGGCCCCAACTACGCCTCAGCACTCATCGCTGACCTTCTGGCTCTGGGCTCAGTAGCCTTCTCCGTGCTGGCCGCCTGCAGCAGCAGCTACGCGGTTGGAGCTTTGGCCGGGGTCCTCATAGCGCTGAACGTCGTTTCGGCACACAACTTCCTGCATCAGAAGGACAACTTCCGCATGTACTACTTCAACCTGTCATTCATGTCTTTCAGGTGCGTCGTCTGAGGAAAAGGAACAAGTGTCTGTCGTTTACTGTCAAGCAGTTTCAAGTGTCAGCAATACCTGGACTACAAAAGGCAGAATTCTAATTGTTTCTGCTTCTCGCACAGTTGCAAAACTTGGTCTGTCATATTGAGGAAAGAACATAGGCTGAATGTGTTAGAGACTGGGGTACTGGGGAGGTACTTGGGTCTAAAGGGGAGTAATGTGTTACAGACTGGGGTACTGGGGAGGTACTTGGGTCTAACGGGGACTAATGTGTTAGACACTGGAGTACTGGGAAGGTTCTTGTGTCTAACGGGGAGTAATATGTTAGAGACTGGGGAGGTACTTGTGTCTAAGAGGGAGTAAGTGAAAGTAGACATAGAAAAGTGCTTAACGTGGGGCTTTGTATTTAAAATACTCAAATATCATTAACGTGATGAAACAGAAAAAGATGTGATTCGTTTGGCATGTGGCATGCACGAGAACGAAAAGAAATGCGTGCAAGTTTATAGTTGAAAAACGCGACAATAAGGGACACCTTGCAGTGCCTAGACGTCGTTCGAAAGACACTACTGAAATAAAGCTTTAAGATATAAGGTAGGAGGTGTGGACTGAATTACTCTAGCTGAAGATAGGAAAAAGTGTCAGGCTAGTTGCTTAAAGTGGGTACCATAATTTGTTAGCGTTCTGTCATCACAACGGCGAGTTAGAAGATCGCAGGTGCCATAAGGGCGAATATTGTTTGACAAAGGGAAGGCACCGTCCAATGCCACCAGTCAGCACTCACCGCTGTGCTAACTGTCACTGTGGCAGTATGATTTGTACGACTTCTGGTCTTCTTACGTATGATCCTAACCTGACCGCTCGGTGACCCGGCATTCCTTTATATTTTCTGAACCACCCAGAATTCTGCTGTACAAACAGCTCTACTGCGGTGTACTGCTTACAAACTCTGTTTTTAAATGAACTATACTTAATAAATAAAAAAGTAAATAAACTCATCTTTTGATTTTCGTGGAGTTAAGCTCCAAGACCGCCCCGAGAAAAGCGAAAATCAGGGAATAATTGATGCTCTCCTTAACAGAATATTTTAGTATTTTTTACTGTTTACTTCAACCCCTTTTTGAATATCATGCGGGGTGGCTCAAAGGCTTGTGCAAGTTGTCGAAAAATTTCGATGTTTCTGTCCACTGAGGGGTCCGAGAGAAACAATTTGTCGCCGGGGTAAATCCGCGAATACGGAAAACCTCGAAGTACGGACCGGCAAAAAGCGAGGGATGACTGTAAACACACCGTGTTCAGTACTCTGCGTACTTACCAGGTTAGCGGCTGGAAAACCGAGTGCCTTCAGGAACAAGAGCTGAACCTCTTTGTCAAACCGTTCAGATCGGCCCTGAAACACACACAGCCTCTACAAATGTGTACCGGGATGAATTTTCCCTGGACTAAAGCTGCCGGGCTATAAGTTTTGCATTCACCTCCACTGATACCATAGTTAAGCTGTCCAGCCACCACCATTTGGCACTCTATTTAAGGTGTCTTGTCACGTTTATCTAGTGCTGTGTTTAACACTGCGTGGAGCCACGCAGGGGGCCGACACGTTAGCGCGAGCGAAAAAAAATGGTCGCTTTTGGCGGTACGATTTTTGCACGCAAAGTTTTACGACTTCTTCGTGTGGAGTTTGTTTTGTGAAAAGTAATGAAGGTGTAACAGAACACAGTGTTTTGTGAAAAGTAATGAAGGTGTAACAGAACACAGCAAGTCGGAGCGGGGTGAGGGGAATTGAAAGTTGTTGGGCGGACATCCAATATGATGACTGCACAGGCAGGGGCAGTGCGTGGATATGCTGACAGTGGTCTGCTCTGAGACTTGTGATGACTGGTTGTTGAGGAGCACTTGCTGGCTGAGCACAGTCCGTGCTGGTGCACACGCAATCCCCAGCTTATTGCTGCTCACTGTGTTCACAGGGACTGGCGAGTGGGCCACGCCATGAGCCATCACCTGTTCCCGAACTCGCTGCTGGACCTCGACATCTCCATGTTCGCACCATTGTTCCAGTTCCTGCCAGATCCTTCCAAGACCTGGTGGGGTCGCTATGGGCCCTGGATATACAGCCCGCTGGTCTACAGCATCATGTTTTACGGACACATGTTCCTCAGGTGATGAAATGTGCTTGTTGGTAATTTGTTTAAACTCTTAAGTTCTGAATGTAACCAACAACATATATAAGTATTCAGATCGTACCGCGCAGTAAACACTCTCCTTATCAGTTATAAAAACCAGTCAGTTAATGTTGTATAGGGAAATAATCGCTGCTTGTTCTTAGATCCACACAAAACACATACATACACTGTGTGGGCAGAACGTAGAATTGCTGAGTGTTAAACTGATGGTATATATAGTGACCACTGTGCGGTACATATAGTGACCATTGTGCGGTACATATATTGACCGCTGGACTATATAAAGGATCAAGTGTGCAGTCAGTAACTCCGGCTGTATGTACTTATAACGTCACTGATTGGAAGGCAATGAATAATGGACTGAATATGTTGTAGAAGAGACTTTTGTGACCTACTTGAAGATACCATGATCCCTCTCTGTGAGTACTGAGAACAACCACGAATTATTTAGTAACTGCAGTCGGTGTCTGATCGTATTCGACTCAGACACTCCCCACTGCCATCAGAACCACTACTGTATAAACCAGGTCTCTTCGACACAGGAAACCAGCACCCCGTCGCCACGTCTGTCTCTCTTTCTCCGCAGATTTAATTACTAACCTCGCAGTGAACTTAAGTCATCAACAGCGTCGTAACATGTGACGTACTTGTACGACGTTCTGAACCTTCGTGTGCTGGAAGAGGTGAGTTCCGAGTGACGTGTCTGCGGGGCTCCGCTCTGTCCATTGTGCCAGAGGTGCACTGGCCACAAACAGCAGTGCGACTTGCGCTGGTGGCCATCAGCACACCCACAAGTAGTACCGTGACGTCATGTAACGGTCGTCAGTGCAATACTGTCCTCACACCCGCGTCACAGTTTAACTGTTACGGTACTGCATGAAGGGTGACGACATGTTTCAACCTTACCGGTCACTGCTACATAAATGTACCTTAAGTCTCAGTCGGCAGAAGTTACTATCGTATGACGAGATCACAATCAAATTAATGTCGAATGACGAGACCTCAACCAAGTTACTGTCGTATGACGAGACCTCAACCAAGTTACTGTCGTATGACGAGACCTCAACCAAGTTACTGTCGTATGACGAGACCTCAACCAAGTTACTGTCGTATGACGAGATCACAGTCATAAATCGTATATACAAAGATGAATGTTTGTTTGTTTGTTTGTATGTTTGTACCTTGTACAAATCCACATTTCTGAATCGATCTGAACCAAACTTTGCACACGCCTCCCCCTTGGTCTGGAAGAGACCGTAGGGTATGTATGGCTCCGAAATTCTTCACCTCTTCGACTTTTGGGCCCTTTTCCTTTAGGGGCCACTGCAGAATCATGGGCACAAGATGGCTGCCGGCGCGACCGTTTTCCGCGATACTTTTATATCCGTGGTTCCAGCTGGTGTTCGCTTGACGTCACCGACATTACGTTGTCGCTGACGGCGGAGTCATCCGCGGCAGCCTTATATCCGCGATTCTAGCGGGAGTTCCCCTAACGTCGCGGAAATTACATCGTTGCAGGCGACAGTCATCCGCCACAGCTTCGTATCCCTTATTCTGGTGGGTGTTCGCGTCACGTCACGGATATTACGTTCAACCGGGCGGCGGGGCCATCCACCACAGCGTTATATCT
>Ga0268261_10000627_pt1 | contig 22613 bp, 26 predicted proteins | sample TergutNc150P1_FD_190353 | JGI IMG/M metagenome (GOLD analysis project Ga0268261, IMG submission 190353) | Nasutitermes corniger P1 segment gut microbial community from laboratory colony in Florida, USA - Nc150 P1 (SPAdes) (version 2) | ecosystem: Host-associated > Arthropoda: Insects >...
TTATGTGGGGAAAGTTTGGAGGGAGCAGCTGTCGGGGGTACCCTTCGTGAGCGGAGTGCCATATAATACTGATCGTATGTGGTCTCGTATGTGAGCGAGAACCGGTTGAGTTCGGGAACCATCAGAAAGAGTGTGTGGGATGCGGAAGCGAGTAGGGAGGGAGGCTGCCGCAAGCAGATGAAACAGGGATAGTTGTTGGGACGTTGACAGTTGGCCAGGCGACGTAAATTGGTTTGAAATCTGGTGACACACACGGGGCAATGTATGTCGTTTCTCCACCATTCGGATTCGGCCCTGTGGTGTTTTAGACATACCATTCTGGGTAGGTCCGGTTCGTCGCGGGGAATAAAGGTCAGACAGTATTTGCCGAAAGTGAAGCGTTCGTAATTTGTCCAGATAAAGTGTACGAAATCGAGATTGGAAGAGGGGTTGCAAGTACCTGTGGTTTCAATTTTGGCAAGAGCAAAGGTCATATTAAATTCGCCACACGAGATATCGTAATAGAAGATATCTTCTTCATCGTCGGCTTCCAAAAATACAAAGAGGAATCCGTGGATGTAGAAATTGTCCAGAGGGTCGGAATGCTGTCGAATGATGAGTCCAAGAAGGCGGATTCTCATGGCAATAAATAGACAGGCTGTATTATACGTCTCGAAAACACCCGCCATGTAGAGTACAAACTGTCCGGCGAGAAAGCAACATATGTCTTGACAGTAGAAACAATTGTACAAGAGTTGCCATATGATTGCATCGTGGGGGAATCGCACAGGGCGGAATTCGGGGAGCATCGGGCTGTTGCCAGCAGATGGCGCATGCGTCTTATGGTGTCGAAACGTTCAGTGGAGACGGTAAATGGCCTCCCGTTTATTAGCATGATTATCTGAAATAAAAATAAAAAATTTTCTAGCTATTGTATAGTTTAATTTCTCATAAAAAATATATATACACATATTACATAAAAGGAACTGAACAAAGTAGATATGTTAAAGCGGAATCGTGGGCGGGGGGCCTTATAAGCTTGAATAACTAGGTCCATTAATGTTACTATATTGACAAGGCAGTTGAGACATGTTGGAATCGTTAGGGATTCCTCCCATAACGTTTCCAACTCTCTCTTAACTACAAGTAATAAATTCGTATACCTCCCCCGCCCGCCGATCAAGTTTTCGATAAAAATGTGTAATATACAGGCAAGGTGGTTAATATGATCTTCAATACACTGACCCGTAATTCTATGTTGGGGCGTACACATTTTACCTGAAATAATAAAATATCCTAGCTTTAATATATGTACATTAATATAAAGTTAAGGAAAACCCTCCACCATCAACTAGGAATACGGGTTCTCCATCAGCCGTATTACCACTGTATGTAAAATATACGTATTCTACATGATATTTGTCAATTATATCTAAAAATCTTTTGAGTTTTTCATGATATCTTTGCGGCAGTAGAATAACTTTAAATTAGGTGAGAAAGGTATGTTTTAACACCACAAAGATGTCATGTGATCGTCGGCCGACATTTACTATGTCGTAGACTTGGCCCGCGATTAGCGTGTCAAGGGGCTGGTGAATACCCCGAGACACTAATTCGTAGGCCCACTCCAGAGTCCTGATAGGCGGCCCGAACGTGTATGTGTGTGGCTGCGAAGCCTCCATCTGAAAAAAGGATTTTATTCTAAGTCCAAGATGTAAGAGTTTGAAGTGGTGTTGGTGCCAAGGTATTTAAGACTTAGAGATATAGTCATTTCGTCATCACTGAATAGATGCCCGTAACGTCTCGGTAAGAACACTTTCAAAAATGTCTGTGGGGTTTCTGCTCGTAGAGTCAACAATACTAGTGTCTTTTTTTAAAGCGAAGACGTCTCGACGACAATACGTCACTCCCGTTCGGGTATATAAACGGGACGTGATTGTCAAAATAGGAAATTCACATGGGCGACGCCCTGAAGTTCAAACATCCTTTCACGTGCATCGTGAGCGGTCCGTCGGGATCGGGCAAGTCATCGTTTACCTTGTGTCTTGTGCAACATCTCGATTCTCTGTGTACGGAACCTAACTTTAGCGGTATGATCATCTGGTGTTACAGTGAGAAGTCTGCCGTCCTGCGACAAAAGTTGGCAGCTATACATAAGAACGTCAGTTTTCACGAGGGCGTGTCCCAGAATTTTGGCGACGGCCACGGTAGACCTTGTCTCATAATTCTCGACGATCTGTTAAATGAGCTATACTCGAAAGACGTATGTGACCTGTTCATGAAAGGCAGTCATCATACGAATATCAGTGTTATTCTAATAACTCAAAACCTCTTTCATCAGGGGCTTTTCTTTCGGGACATATCGCTTAACGCTAAACATTCCGTCGCCTTAAATAACGTCAAAGACAAGAGTCAATTTCAATACTTTGCGCGACAAGTGCATCCCGAAGACAGCGATAGTTTGTACAAGTCGTATCTGGAAGCTATTGAGAGACCGCACTGTTATCTCATATTAGATTTCGCGCAAGACACAGACGACCGCTTGAGGTATCGAACCAACGTCTTCCCGGACGAATATCCGCCTTTAATCTACATGCCAACGAAGTCGGGTGATGAAGCGGATAAGATCGAATTACCACACTCTGCAAGTATTAAAGACGGCGGATCCTAAGCTACGTAAAGCCATACTAGCAAACTGTAAGAGCGAACTTGTGAAAACTCTGTGCGAGTGCTCGTTAAACTTATTGCGAGGTAACGTCAAGTTGACACCGTGCCAGAAGAGGAAATTGCGAAAATACCGAGTACACCTTCGCAAGGTAGCCGATAGGCGAGTATCGCAATCTTCCAAGAAGAAGGCCATTGTTCAGCGAGGCGGTTTCTTACTCCCTCTCCTCGGTGCAGTGTTGCCAACTATCGCCACTCTAATATTCAGCCAGTGAGAGAGAGAGAGACATGTTACGTAAAATGTACCTCGTGTCGCCAGATTACCTAAATATCCTCACGAGCAAGAACACCCCATCACCACCCACTGCCCAGCCTCCTAACACGGAGAAGGCAGGAAAGAAACAAAATAGCAGTAAAAGACCACGGTCTGTAAAAAAGATAAAGACGCAAAAGAAGAAGAAATATTCGTCGCAACGTGAACACGATAGGTGGGTTGCAAAACGTTCCGCGGCGAGACGTGGACTTGACTATGATAAGTGGTTTAAACTACGTGGCAAACTTCACGAGGCAGATGTCGAAAGAGACAGATAAAGACTGTAGCTGATTTCTTAAAGCAAGTACTACCAGTCTCCCCCTCCTCCTCCTCCTCAGCGCCACCGCGTCATGTGTCTTATTCGGATACGCAGACAGAATATGGTCCCCCCGCGAAACCCGAACCTCCTCCTTCTCCTCCTTCTCGTGCAATCCTCACAAAACGCCGACGTTTAGCATATAAGACGCCGACGCCTATTCCATCTAGTCTAGGGATGTTGTTTATGAGTCGTCTACTCCACAGCCCCTCTATTAATAGAGACGTTGATGACGACGATGTTAGCACCGACGACCAACAAATCGAACCCGACGTGATAGATTACGGTGCGCTGACTGTGGGCGCATTGGCTAGTCCGTACGTGTCCCCATATTTGTATGAATCTAAGAAGCGAGGTCTCGATACAGACTACGGTATCCGAAGAGACGGTGACGGGTTCATGATAGGCGATTCGCGAGTCGGTGTGGATAGCGACGGTAATATCCATATCAAGAACGTAGAGTTCCCCGCTACAAAGGGTATATGGGAGCTCCTGACGCGTAAGAGGGTGGATAAAGAATCGTTTACCATAGCCGATCTAAAACAATATAAGATAATTTTGTAGATGACCAATGCGCATTTGGAAGGTTATGAGCCCCGTGCTAACATCCGCACCTCCCAAGGGTTTCAAGTATAGGGAGATTATTTCGAGGCCTTTCCTAGCCACCCTCAGAGCGGCGTCGAAGCCGCATTATGTCGCGAGTGGATAACGTATTAAATAGTCATGTTGCGGAGACCGTACACCGTTCCTGCAGCAGCGTCAGCGTTTTCCAGCTTACACAAGCTTCAACAGGCAGTTAGACACGCTCCTCCTCCTCCTTCCAGTAAAAAACAGACAAAGAAAATGAAAACGCCAAGTTAGATAAAGGCGTGGCTAGAGAGGCAACATGCATTTACGCTGCATCGGCCGCTCAGAAAACGCTTCCCCAGAAATCCATATACTGTGAATCATATCGATGACGTTTGTGAAATCGATATTTTGGATCTGTCATTATTGAAGAAATATAATAATAATTATAGGTATCTACTGCAGGTAATTGACGTGTTTTTAAAGTATCTGCACAGCATACCTCTACGTACAAAGACGGGAAAAGAGGTAGCGGCAGCACTCGCAACAATATTACAGGACCCCAAATACACGAAACCTTTATGCAGACTGCGCGTGTGGGTGCGTATAGATAAGGGCAAAGAGTTTTTGAATAACCAATTTCAGACTCTGCTAAAACGTGAGGGTATAGAGTTTCAAGTCTGTAGAAATCCCGACGTCAAATGTTCTGTCGTGGAGCGCGTCAACGGACCGCTGCGCGATAAACTGTCCAGATATTTCACCTTTAAGAACACATGTAAATATACAGATGTCCTGCCCAAGTTTGTCAGGTGTACAATGCCACAGTTCATTCTACCACAGGTATGGCGCCCGCCGACGTGAGCGACACCGACGTCTTGACGATCTGGAATAAGATGCGTGGGAAGGCGTCGGACCGGACACGACGTTTAAGCAAGCTAAAATTTCGGGTGGGCCAGCACGTGCGCATCAGCAAGGAGAAGATGAAATTCGCGAAAGGCGGCGAACAAAATTACACCACAGAGATTTTGAAAGTACGTAAGGTCGTGCACAGAACACCCCATCCCGTGATCGAAATCGAGGACTTGCGAGGCCAAGAGATCGAAGGCCAGTTTTACAGCGAAGAGTTCGTTCCCGTTCGCATCACGAAGCGGACCACTTTTAAGATAGATAAAATACTAGACAAGAGGGTCAGACGCGGCATTCTAGAGTACCTCGTTCGATGAAGAGGATACAGCGCGGATTTCGATTCTTGGATTCCTGCCACCGATATACAGTCTGTCTAAATAACAAAATGGTTCGCGATCATTTGTACATTACGCTGTATAGTAACGCCTCTCAAGAAATATACCCAGACATTAAGATCGGCGCATTCACGGTACAATTGGCGCAGCCCGTAAAACTTAACCCGTCCGAAATATGGGAGGTGGGATAATGCGAACTCTCCTACCCAGTGACAGAGCAGGTATACGAACTAGGACCTCTGGTGGATGCGTTAGATAATTTGCACGCTCTGATGTATTGTAATCTGATAGCACCTCAATTAATAGGCTCCGCAGTGATTAGATATCTGAGAACGATCGACATCCTGCATATTAATTATGGTGGCGAGCATCTATACGAGAACGTGTATTATGTTCCCGTGGAAAAGAGGACGTTTCGAGACATACGTATCGAGATGCTACATTTGTCGGGGGACAGGATTGCATTTAGAGATAGAAAGAACCCCTTGAAGGATGTCCTGCATTTTCGGCTTGTCAGTACACATTGATATATATAAATACGTCATCGATACCCCACCCTTACATTTCCAATTATGACGCCTTTAGGACAGTATTATATACGGCAAGCGGGAGGTGGTGGTGGAGGAGGGGGCGCGGTCACTCTGCCATCGGTCCCATCTATTCCGTTCCATCATTCGTACAGCGCGGACATGGTATAGGCAGTTTTCTGCGAGGCCTATGGAGGACCGTGCGACCCGTTCTGTGGAGCAGTGCCAAGTCTGTCGGACGCGAAGCTTTGCGCACCGGCGCAAATGTCATGACCGAAATAGCCGCCAATCCCGGACAGACAAGAGACATCCTATCGAAACACGCGGTGGACACGACGCAGAACATTATTAAAAACTTACGCGGCGGCGGTGGTGGTGGTTCACGTAAGATAAAGAGAGCATCTTCCCGCAAGCACAAGGCCAAGAGAGCTAAACGCAAGGCCTCCTCCTCCTCCAAGACTATAAAAAGAGGCATATTCTCGTGATTTGCATCGGTCACTACTCGATCATGTCTGGAGAAGAAGTGGTGTTGTGAGTAGCGAGTTCGATATTTTCGCGCATAAGCCGGTACAGTCGGCAATCCTAGGGACAGATGTGGTCCACTATAACCCGATCGCTACGGTAGATCAGAACTATCTTGAGTTTTTGATACCTGGCGATAGCGAGACATACATAGATCTGGACATTAAACTCTTTGTTAGAGGCAGGTTAATGGGCGCCGACGGCAAAGGTCTCGACGCCTCGGATTTTACGGCGGGAATCAATAATTTTCTCCATTCTCTGTTCAGTCAATGTAACATGTCCCTTAATGGTGTGAACATCACGCCAGCCTCTGAACTGTATCCCTTCCGCTCATATCTAGAATATGTCCTGACCTACGGTTCAGACGCCGCCAATTCGCATCTAACTAATGTGTTCTGGTATCTGGACGAAGGGGAGGTCTTGGCCGGCGATCCGACATCCACCAGCATCAAGAACAAAGGCTTTGTCAAGAGATGGGAGCGGCAAAAACAGAGCAAAGTAATAGAGTTATACTGTCGCCTATACGCCGACATATGCAAAGTCTCGCAATTTCTGCTGTCGGGCGTCCTCATGCAGATAAGATTGACCAAGGCCAAAGACGATTTTACCTCATGAACTCGCATACAGATACGAAAACAAAGGCGACTTTTAAATTTCTCGACGCCGAACTGATCGTGCGACGCATCCGGCCCAGCCCTAAGATCTCAGTCGCTCATAATGAGGCGCTAAGCAAGGGATGCATTGCCAGATATAACTTGAGAGTCGAACTCAAGGCCTTCACGTTTGCCGGCGGCCCCCAAGCAATATCTATCCATAATGCCGTTTGGGTATGCTCCCGAAACGTGTGATATTTACCATGGTAAGGAACACGGACTTTCTCGGCTCGAGATACTCGATCCCCTATAATTTCCGCCATTACGATCTAAGCAACTTCACCATTTATCTTAACGGTAGACAGATTCCTAGCGAGAGCCTGTCTCTGGACATGACTTACGAGAAAACGTCAGAGGTTACGCCACACTGTTCGAAGGCATCGGAATTCACCACTCGAACTCGGGACTACAGATAACTCACGACATGTATATAAACTGGTTCTTTATGACTGTGTACGATCTTACACCAGATCTGACAGCATTGGTAGGTCACGCCTCGCCCCCTACAAACGGCGATATCAGGATCGATCTAAAATTCGCCAAGGCACTACCAGAGGCAGTTACCTGTCTATTGTATCTAGAGTATGACAATTCTGTACGCATCGATCTGGCTCGCAACGTTTCGACAGAATTCTCACAATAATGGGCACCGTCCAGATTCAACAGGCTCTACAGGATGTTAATTCTTTTCTCGGCGTCTATGCCTTGGATCTCCTACCGCTCTCAATCGTGCAGACTGGCACCATCATAGTTAACACAGACCCTCACACACAGTCTGGCTTACACTGGCAGGCCATACATTTTCAAAACCCCCACCGCTCCTCTAGCGGTTACTTTTTCGATTCCTACGGCCGCTATCCAAATATTCCCTCCATCCTAGATTTCATACGGCGCCATTGTACAGTCTGGCAATACAACAGAACGCAACTCCAAGGACCTACCAGCTCAGTCTGTGGCGAATATTGCTGCCTCTTCGCTATATACATGGACAGGGGCTACACCACCCTTCAATTTGAGGGGCTGTTTGTTGCTAAAACGCCGACCGAAACATACACCAGCTATTTAGCTCGGAATTTGACTCTACGCTGTGCCGACAACGCTCGCGGCGAGGAGGGCAATGCTGTACCAGCCTATATATAAGGTGAGTTCTTAACCTTAATTGTTTCATTCTGTTTATGACTAAACCCAAAGATTGCTGCCTCTTCGCTATATACATGGACAGGGGCTACACCACCCTTCAATTTGAGGGGCTGTTTGTTGCTAAAACACCGACCGAAACATACACCAGCTATTTAGCTCGGAATTTGGCCCTACGCTGTGCCGACAACGCTCGCGGCGAGGAGGGCAATGCTGTACCAGCCTATATAAAAGGTGAGTTCCTAACCTTAATTGTTTCATTCTGTTTATGACTAACCCAAAGATGGAGATAGAGAGCGTGTTTGTGATAGATTATGAGGTCCTGCGCGGCCGGCAGAACGAGGTCGTTAAAGAAGTCTCGGTGGCTGGCGAAAATGTCATAGAGACATTTCATTTTAAATCACCATACCACATGACCGCTCATGGCTGCGACAAGAACGGTCTTTCTTGGGCCGATGGCAAGCTAGACTACGACAAGCTTCGGGAAACTATAAGCGAGGCCGTCTCTGGATACGCGCATCTGTACGCGTATGGCATCGCAAAGACCAGATTTCTCACAGAATTGCTGGCGCAGCCTGTACGAAATCTGGAGGATTTTAAGTGTCCCCAGCCCCACGGCCTCAAGACACAATTCAGTTGCAGTATGCCGTGTCACAAGTATTATCTAAACTACAGCTGCGCAACGCGAAACGCTCATACACTATTCAAATGGCTCAAGCATAACCTTCACTCCCGCACCTATATCGCCTGTTCACCCGAATTTACACGCCATACCGCCTCGTTTAATTCGGGTCTATCACGTCTCTAATGAAATCAGTTTTTTATTCTTTCTTCAGCTGTATAAAACGACGCTAACCGCCTACACGTCTATCAGTCAGCGTCGCCGTGTCAGCAAGAAAACAGCAGCAACAGCAGCAGCGTCCACGTCTGCCCCGACAGGCAGCGTCGCATATCATAATTTATGAAGAGGACGACGACAGTAATGGCGAGCCCGACCCGAAGCGCGCCTCCCGACAGGCGCCGCCGCCAGAACTCGACACATGTCTGGAATTCGTCACCTCGACGCTCAGCAATCCCAACAGAGCCATGCTACGGCGCGTTTTTTCATCGCAGAAGCAATTCAAAATACGTATTAGTGGGATTTATCCTGCCCGCGGTTATTAGCCGCTGGCAGAGTTCGGAGGTGCCAAAAAGCTGCCTCTGCTCCTCAACGCCCAGCAACTGCAAACTATGGCCGACAATATCGCGGCCCTGTGCAACGCTCTGTCTACAAACGAACATTTCGCGAAGAAAGACGGTGACTTTATAATGAACACTACCGGCAGTTACAGGCTTGCCAGAGTTTACCTCGGCAAACCGTACTTGTCATTCACGTATGAGGAGATGCGTAATCTGGCCTACATAAGGTATATGATTCAGAACCAGATGACTTTCTACCTAGCTGCCATGACTGATGTAATGGCCTATATCGATACAGCTCACACCTCTGCTACTTTTGTGGAGCCACCCCCTCTACTGCCGACAAATCCTACATCAATTACTATCAGCTGTTTGAAGAACTCAAGTCTGTATTAACAGTCTAATCACACACTCTGTACTTGTGTTTTTTTCTGTTGCAATAAATTACACATACTTATAAAACTCAACACGCGCATGCGCGAGCAGTCGTTATTATTTCATTTTCCTATCACTAGACGTCTCTGCTTCCTATTCCTATCCCGCTATAAAGACGGCGGTAAGAACGCGTATAGATGACACTTCTAATGTGTACGCCGACGCCAACGCCAACGCCATGGACGTCAACGACGGGCCCCTCTGGTCATCTACAGATTCACTCGAGGCTTCGCTCGAGACTCAGCATCTTCCGCCGGTGTCGGACAGCAGCAACAGCGGCAGTCCGACCGCAAAACCAGCAAGATCGGCAGACATACCGCCGGATCCAGCCTCTCGCCCTCCCGAAATCGGATGTCGCCACTATGACGGACTGTCATTGGAGTTGGCCCGAGAGAAAGGTATCCACCGCTGGGAATCACCCTGGCGTCCCGAATACGGGACGTTAGCTAGACGCACACGCACCTTCTACCAAGAGGCAGCACGGTGGGATCCCAAAGGAAAACCTTCGGTGGGATCTATATCCACCGCTGGATTTTATTACGATGGTAGGTCTACATATTTTCTTTTCAAAATTTCTCGATCTTTCTACTATCCCGCTCTTATTTAAATTTCAAAAAAACTTTCAAATTCTACATTTCAAATATCCCACACACTTATTTAAATTTCAGACTTGGAATCTCGCGCCTCTTGTTCTTCTTCTTCTTCTTCTTCTTTTATCCGCGACACACCCACTCCATCACGGAACTCTGCCAACAGATGGCGTTCTTGTACATCTACCCCCTTCCCTACACACATTTTGGGGAACTTTTTTAAGTTAACGAAATAATTTTCCTAGCTAAATTGGCAAATCTCTCTCTCATTCCAGTGTGGTCTGTCGACTTTCTGTGCTTTTATTGCGTAATTCGAATGGCAGGAAACTGATATACCATTTATCGAACACGCCAAATGCTTCCCGTACTGCCCTTACATCAGATACGTCAAAGAACACGCCTTCATTTGCAACCAACACCCCGAATATCGTACCGAGGTGGATTAACATTTTCACTTCCCTAACCACTGTCACCGACAAACGCACTGTTTTTAATATCAATTGCTGATTACTCACCGTGGTTTGTAGAATGTGGAACGCCAACAGCAGCCGCAACGTCCACTTCAACAGCACCCGCAACGTCCACTGCAACAGCACCTTCATCGTCACAGCAACAGCAGTGGTAGCAGCAGCAGCAGCAGACAGCAAACAGCTTCGGTGGCAACACGAGACGATGTACTACGGGACATTACAAACACTGTCTGAATAACTGAACATTCACATTCACACACAACATATCACCAACAGCAGCAGCAACAGCTGTCGTTGTTCACTTACCGTCTAACTAATTGATGCCTAAGGGCCTAGCAGTAACAGGCAATGTTGAGCGTCGGCGTCGGCAGCATCTTCGTTGTCGTAGTCGCCGTCGTCGTAGTGTGCCAAAATATGATGGAGGCCGGAGCTTCGTTATTTGCATTAATACACACACACACAGTAACTGAGTGCAGCGGAAATGCAGAACGTCTTTCCAACGGGAATATATATATTTAACTAAACGCTTATTCTGCATTACGTCATCGTCTTCTGCGGAGCTACATGCCTGTCACCATGCGTCAGCCTGCAGCTTGCACCAAGTCTATGGCATCACCCTCCCTCCTTTTTCTAGCGCTAGCGCGTGTAGGGGCTGTCCAAATCCCACGCCACACACGACGTCTACATATATTAACGCTAACTTCACACCTATACACATAGTACGCTTCCTGCAAACGACGCTGACACCGACGCCGACGCCGACTTTACCTTTGCCGCCATGTTTCTGCTACAAGCCGTGGAACAATACTTGGGCTCTATCGTCACGTGGCCATCGTCTATCATATACCGCCTATTCGCTGTAACACCTTCACCGCCCATCATCGGGGATTTAGTCGCATTCTTCGCAGGCAATGGCCTACCTCAAACACTGGCTTTTAGGCTGTATCGCACTTGTAATCCCATAGCAGCATACGAGCTCGTGCGCCATCTATTCTACGTATCGCTATTCATTATGGCACACATCCGACACCGTCCGACGTCACACCCACTATTATGACGTACATATCAAGAAACTCGTACGTCTGAACGTTCCATACTTACCAAACTTCCTCGACGACAGGGAAAATCCCGTACCCGTACCGGGCTTAGGTACCCCAAAATTAGGCATCCAAAACACTGCCACGCCCACACTAATGTCAACCATGTTGGAGCTGGTTCGTCAAGAGCAATTGTAAAAACAGTCTGTTAAAAAACCAACCTCTCTTTCTATGAACACCTTATTCACATAACTTTTCATTTCACAAAAAAATTGTACACCCCCTTTACACCTTGAAACTAAAATGCAAAACACTACGTGCTGATTGCTACTTTAAGCCCGTCCAATTTCTAGAACTGCCGGCCGACAGCCATTGGCTCCAGCCGTTCACTATTCCTTATATGGAAACGGCTAACCCACCTTTTCCGAGAATTCCAGTCGGCCATTGCTATTTTCTACCGCTCAAACCCCACCCACATCCTATTCCAACGAATAACACTCACCTTACCGCCAGCAACACCATATTTGGAACAAGGTCACATGACAGCCATTTTTGCACACAGGACCAATGATGTCACCACCACCAAACCCTGCCTGAAGTTACATGCTGACGCACCTACCAGAACAAGTCAGTACACGAGCGACCTTCAACAGCATCACATCTACTCACCAGCTACGTCGCCATCTTTCCTCTACCAGACTACACGGAGGCATCACGGTAACCACACCCATATTACTTAAACCCATCCTTTACCCTCACCCTACCAATCCTTACGGCGGCACATACATATTATTAAATACCACCTAATAATATGTATGTCCTTACGTACACATCCATACATTCAAAATGGCCGATACTCTTTAACAATATACAAGTTATGTTATTAAAACAATCGTCTAAATTGATAAATTCAAAATGGCCGATCCTTTTTACTATATGCAATTGATATTATTAAAACGCAACCGCCATTTTAAATGTGGTAATGCTTTCTAATACTATCACCTGTATATTATTACAAAGCAACCACCATCCTCTACATTCAAAATGGTCGATCCTTTTTTATATATACGTTATATTATTAAAAACACCCGCCATCTTAAATACTCAAACTGCCTAATCCTTTTTAATAATATAACGTGTATATTATGAAAAAACCGGCCTTTCTCAATGTAGAGAATGGCCGTTGCTTTTAATGATATACAGCTGATAGTATTAAAAAGTATCGCTACATTTAAAATGGCCGATCGTTTTTAATAATATCACATGCATATTATAAAAAGCATCGGCCATTTTCAATCCAACAATTTAAACGATCGTTTTTAATAACATCACCTGTATATTATTAAAAAGCATCATGGCATATTATAAATTGATATATTCAAAGTGGCGAATCCTTCTTAAAATATCCACCATTTTTAATCTACCAATCTGTACAATGGCATTATTTTTTTAATTATATCACACGTATATTATTAAAAAGCGTCTGCCAGTTCAATCTACGATGCGACACCATCGCATCAATTCGATAATTTCAAATGGCACATCCTTTTTAATAATATCACCCGCATATTATTAAAATCCATCCGCCATTTTAAATCTACCAATCTGTACGATCTCACCATACTTTTTAATAATATCACCAATATATTATTAAAATCTATCCGCATTTTAACATCTACCAATCTATATGATGGCACGATCCTTTTTAATAATATCAGCCGCATATTATTATAAACCATCATCCCACCGTACACATTCAGATATCCAAACTGTCTAATCCTTTTTAATAGCATCTACCAATCCCTACGGAGGCTCAAACATGATTAAAAAGAAACCCTACACTTAGGTTACCAAACCTATGGCTCGCACCCCATCACCTACACGCGAGCCACCAACCACCCACTGCCGATCACCCAGTAGGGGAGAAGGAGGGTAAAGACAGACGGAACCTTTTCTCTAACGTCACCCCTACACCATTACCTCCACCACCACCCCTACCCCAGGACCGACCCAAGGTAGGCTGTTACTGCTCACCGCGATGACCTGATTATTGGAATTCTCATTTGGTTTGGATCCACGTCTGTTTGACGTTTGGAATCACTTTACGACAAACTAGTCAGCGATACCGACGTAGTGCTCGTCAGAAGATTATACAATTGATAATATTGAACACTAGTACAGAATGGTTGTGTGCCTCGCAACTCTTCTGCTAATTCAAGTTGAGTCTGTCTGACTATATTTATTAAATTCGTTCGAGCGGCAAGTTCCGAAACCTCCCTTTAGTAAAGGCCAGACGATTATTCAATTGTCAGTGTCACCATTAATATTGTACTACTCTAAATTGTATATATGTGTATACTGTGTGTAAATACGTGTTTCTAGGAAATAGTGACATACGGATCGTTCGATTTGACATAAACCCCCTTTGCATTCCTAAATTCGTCGTACGTAGGTGAGTGGTGGCAGCAAATACCTCGACTTACGGAAACGCAGTTTAACGGCGGTGCCCGTAGGCCAAAACCCAAAGTACTGACAGCGACGTTGTCTAACCCGGGTCAGTACAAATTAGTGTCCGCGGTGGTTCTCGAACCCTGGGCACTACAGATTTGTTGACAGCGGTGATCTTTTCCCTAGCATCCCCAAGTATGTACGATTTATGTACAGATTTTGTAGGCAGCGGTTGTCTTTCCCCTAGCATCCCCAGGTTTGTACGACATAGGTACAGATTGGTAGGCAGGGTGTTCTTTTACCAGGTATCTTTCGCATTACGCTACAGCTTGGTTTGCAAATGGTAGGAGTGATATCGGTCCAAGATAGACAATCACGTACGAACTAATCAATATACACATCAGACGAGCACAGGAAATACGTCGGTCAAAATTCGAAATTCGAAATTACATTGGTCGAAATTGTAAGGCACGATGCAGGACGCAGGCCTCCAAGCGCAAATCCTTGTGTCCAAAGCAGAGATAACTAGACTGAGAGAGCGTTTGACTATAGGAACCCCCACGGTACACAAAGATTTATCTCTCATTTCGTTAGTACCGAAGTGGTCAGGGTCAGAATCAGCCGTCCCGTTAGAGGAATTCTTCGAGAATATAGAGTGCAGCGAAAATAGGCAGGTGGCATTCGGCTGACTGCTAGCAAATCGCAGCCTTAAAACTTACCGACTCAACTAGGACATTTTATAACACATGTTTAGAGCTCCATGCAGAGGACGCGACGTGGAACAAATTTAAGAAAGCGTGCAGGGAACGATTTAGAGACGTCCAGACGGAACAATACCACTTCATGAGGCTACAGACGGCCAGACAGGCCAAACACGAAGGTCCACAGGAGTTCGCGGATCGGTGCAGGCACTGGCACAAAAGATTATGTGCAAGGGCAGCGACCCTGTAGCACAACGGATCCATAGGGAAAGGATGCTTTTAGCCAGTTTTGTGGCTGGCCTGTCTGGTGAAGTCGGAAGACAGGTCAAATGTCAAAATCCGCAGAATCTACAAGCACTAACAACAGCGCTTGCAGTTAGAGAAGTGCTAAAACAAGAGAAGTTCGCCGAAACTTTCTATACAAAGTTCGAGAAGTCAGTTAGGCTTTCAAACCGGCAGGACTATAGGGAACCTACCGAAAGGCATAGCCACAGGCGCGCAGCTAACCACCTGAAAACAAGGAGGTACGAGCATGGCGCGGATAGGTCAGGGATCTCGGGTAGCACGCGGGACGTTCAGGCTAGAACAGAACCTAGGTGCTACGAGTGCGAAGGGCGTGGGCACATAGCGCGGGAATGCCCCCCGAGGCTAAAGTGCGAGAAAACGCGGAACGCCCCCGGAAAGGAAAATCCGAGTGAACGATCAAACCGTTCACGCTCGCCCGGTGACGAACCCCGTCACACAAGAGACAGGGCATCAAAGACACCAGGACTCAGGGAAACGAGTAAGAGGTGAGAGCGGTGACAGCTCCCTCCACCTCGACGCCCCTAGAATAGCTGTCTCACGGCCCACTTCTTCAGTTCCGTTTGAGCAAGGCTTCCCTACTGTTTCCTTGGAGATAGAGGGAAAACTGAAACGTTTAATCATAGACACAGGTTCGAACGTATCTATACTTCAACCTGGTGTGTCGAGGCGTGACATCAGAATCACTGGTATGAAGCCCTATGGGGTCACAGAAGCCCTCGACATAAAAGGGCAGCAACTTGTGTCGTTTGTTCTAGGCGGGAGGAAATTTAGCCATACATGTTTGGTGTGTCCCCTCCCCACCGAGACGGACGGACTATTCGGTACAGATTTTTTGGAAAAAAACTGGCGCTGATATCAACTTTGATATAGGAAAGTTGTCTTTAGATGTCATTAACAAGGAGCCATACGTGTGTGATAATATATCCACGAAGCACGCAGCTCTGACCGTGTTCCTTAGTGACACGCTGGAGAAAGAAAAACCCCTCCAGACGTGTAAGGAGGAGCCGGAAGCTAGTAGGTCCAGGCTGGACAGCCATGTCTTAAACGAGACCACACGGTATAGTAAATCGTGATTGGCTAAGACAGCGCAAGACGTAACCATAGCGCCGAGATGTCGGTTACGGCCAAGTTGGACTTGGGAAAGGGAAAGAAATTCCGTCCGTAGTATGTGTGAAGCCAGCGACAATACTGATTCAGGGAATAATTTCCGCTCGCGCACTCGCAAAGGTAGGAACAAGGGAGTGCGACTCGACACAGCTGACGTCACCGCCCATGCAGGCGAATACCGACGCGTCAACAAGTAACGTATATGTAATGCTTGGTAACTTCAGCCAGGAGGAACTGACCTTACCCAAGGCTACAGTCCTTGGCTTGGCCGAAGAAGTATCCGAAACTCTGGTAGACCAGATAAATACGGAGTCTCCCACTAGGCCTCAAGGGTAAACTAAGAACGAAGCCTTGTATAAAAAACTGTTAGGAGGCAAATTAGATCATCTTACTTAAAGTGAGAAGCGACTCATAGAACCCGTGTTGCAGAAATAAGCGCATGTGTTCCACGACGAAGAGACAAATGATTTCAGGTCCACGGACGTGGCTGAACACAAAATTACAGTAATCAATCCAACACCCATACGGTGTCCTCAGTACAGGACCCCCTGTTCGCACTACGCGGAGGTAATGGAGTCTCAAGTTGACGATATGCTTAAAAGGGGGTAATTCGAAAGAGCCATTCTCCTTGCTCAGCCCCTGCGATAGACGTCCCCAAGAAAAGTTTGGACGGAAAACCGAAGTTTAGGTTTTGTGTAGATTTCCGCGCGTTGAACGCAGTGACCAAGTTCGACCCCTACCCTCTACCTCGAGTAGAGGATAGTACATATAATCTATTCGGGTCTAAATACTTCTCTGTGTTAGATTGTTACTCCGGATTTTAGCATATTATTATCTCGCAGGAACACAGAGAGTTGACAGGCTTTACGGTACCTTCGGGTCACTATGAATTTAAACGCCTGCCTTTTGGCCTCAATAATTCACCAGCGAACTTTCAGAGGCTCATGGACATCGTCGTAAAGGACTTAGTTGGCACGGACTGTTGCATTAACCTTGACGACCTTATTCTTTTCTCAAAAAACGGCAGAGGAACACGCGGAGAAACTCGAAAGAGTGGTCCCGGACGCCTAGCTATCACGCTATGAGTAACGGGCAGGTAGAAAGACTCCAAAGGATCCTCCACACAGCTCTGTCTCATTACGTGAAAAAGTCTCACACAGATTGGGACTTAAAAGTGCCCTACTTTCTATTGGCTTATCGCGCAACGCCGCACTCCACCACAGGCTATAGTTCTTTCTTTCTCCTACACGGCAGGGAAATGGTCACCCCTGCCAGCGAGAAATGAAGGCCAAAGGTCCCGAAGCCAACACGAGGTCCAGAACAACTCATTGAGAGCTTGAAATCTATTTTAAGGCAGGCGTACAAAACAGTAGCCAGAGCCAACAGGAAGTCCTATGTAGCAAACAAAGAGCGTTATGACAAACGTGCAAAACCTCGCAGCTTCGAGGTAGGCAGTTACGTGTACCTTTTTAATCCCGCTTGCAAGCCGGGATTGTCAAAGAATTTCTTTTCTGCTGAGTCTGGCCCCTACCGGGTCACGGCGAAACTATCAGAGTTGAATTACGAGATAATAGGACAAAGCAGAAGAAAGTGCATTTAAATCGGTTAAAGGCATGTCGTGGCACCGCGGGCCGCGGTTCGGCCCCCGCGTCAAAATGGCTGCGCAGATCGCGCCCGAGGCGAGACACGATGCCTCGGCCAGGCGGAGAAACTGATACGTGTGCCACAGCCATTTTGTCCTATCCATTGGCCAGCGATAACACACCTGCAGGCGACCTCCATCTACGCCGCCTTCTAGCCCGCTGGCCTCGCTTCCAGCGACTTCCCCTCCTTCGGCTGGCGAACGGGAATCACCGGAGAGGAAATACCCGACCTTCCTCCCCTCTGATAGCCCTCGAAGCAGACGCGAACTGGCCATAGGCAGGACCACTCCCCCGTCACCAGATCACAAACGAGAGACCATTTCTCGGAATAAGGTGATAAGAATAATTCTCAGAATACTTTGACGTCGGTCCCTTTATATATTCTCGTAACACCTGTTACAGAGTAAAGAAAATTTAGCATCGAGGCTTGTTAAATTTGGGCGGAACCGTTTTGAAAACCTTATTTGGAACACCGACTTTGTCAGATTTGAACCAGCTTCACGGGACTATAGATGAGTTAAAGTCTAAAGAAGCCGACATCGTTCATTCACTGGCAAACCAACTGTCATACATGAAAGGGCTAGGACAGAACCCACGGGTAAATGCTGACGCAATTTCTAATATCTCCACCATTGTAAAGAATGAATTAGTCCAATCATACGACCGGTATGTGCAGTTAACTAGAGACGTCATTAGGCTAAATTTAACTTTGTTTATTCAAAGCGCACTGTTTACAGTAATTCGAGAATTAGAATACGCCTTACTGCAGCTGACCCATCAGGTCGACGAACTGCTAATGGCCGTACAATCTTCGCTTTCTGGGAAGTTGCCCATGAGTATTTTGAGTCCAAACATTTTACACAGCGTATTGAGGAACATTTCTTTATGTTTGCCTGAGAATTATGAACTGATTGCCGTTACTAAATTTGATAACATTCACTTATATTATGAATTGATTAAAGTAACCGCAGTAGGTAACGCACACGCTATTAAACTAATTCTTGAAGTCCCCTTGAAAACTGAGAGCCAGAGCTTCACTCTGTTTAGAATAATGGCATTGCCTACTCAAGTATTAAATGACACCTTCGCGTTATACCAGCTTGAGTATGACTATTTCGGCCTATCACATAGTCAGAGAGATTACATTTTGATGACAGCCACAGACGTGCAGAAATGTAACGCGGGCAGCATTACTATATGCCCGGCAGATAGAGCCCTGTATGACACGAGGTCAATTACATGCGAGTCCAAGTTGTATTTCCAGACTGCAACTAAAGACGGACCTGCAAGAGGAGCCTGATGGTACACTACCAGACACCTACCTTGTTGCGGCACGGAGAACTGTGGGTCTACGACTTTCCGATTCAGCGCCTAGTGACTATCAGATGTCCACGGGACAACGTATGGGTGACATGCACTCGAACACATTCCGGCGCAGGTTTAATCCACAACGCCACACGATGCTCAATCACTTCCGGTGAGATACGTACACTCCCAGAACTACACGGCGTTGCGCACGCTAACCTCAACGCCCCATCGGTATACGTGCCAGACAGCTCTCCAATACTGTCGAAACATGAGCTCCCCGTGTCGAAGCGGCGCTCACGTCAGAGGTCAAGGAACTGGACCAGCTAAAGGACCGTCTCGAAACCGCACAGAAGTCTCTCGACGTAGACACGCTGACGCACATGCAGAAGGCCACCCCTCAGCAAGAAAAACTGCCCCGCTGGCATCTGTTAGTTGCAGCGTTTTCCTGCACACTCACAGTCCTGCTGGCCCTTGGAATTATCCTCCAATCGAAATTTCAGTGTGCTATCTCATGTTGCCGGCACACAGACAAGGCCATAGACCCCGGTCCCCAACTCATCCCATTCCGGCATCAGAAAACCCGACAACCACGACTTATGTGGAACCACGTTGCGACAACGTAACATTCGCCGCCTACGCACTGCCGTGTAAAGATTAATATACTACGGAACAAACCACCAGCGTCAGCTTCCCGACTCATCGACAGTGCAGCGACCAGCTCCACAAGGCCTCTAGCAGGCGCGCCAAGGTCGCTGACTGAGCGGAATACCGCTCACATCCGGTCTTCGTTCCGCAAGACGTCGATACTGATGCACTGTATAAAGATTGAACGCCATGTGCAATTGTATAATTTGTTTCCATTGTTATGTGTTGACTAATGTTCACATTGTTAAGCTGTATGTATTTCAGCTATGTTCAGGGTTTATTTAGTTCAACGCTTGTAAACTGTATTTTATTATTATTACCATATGGGTAACGCAATTTCGGGTTAAACTATGGCTTACCCCGAAATTCCGTTTTAAAAAGGGGCAAGCTGTAATGTTCAAAATTACAGGTCTAAACTGTTGGTTAGGTTCAACTTTGAAAATTCGTTTCACAACGCTTTGCCCAGTTAAGTAACTAAATAATGCAGGAAATTACAATCGTCTTGCCTATAAGTTTTATCATGTCAGCATGACCAAGTTGCTACATATGTACACCACTCCAGGAAATTATAGCGAACTGGGGTACGAAGCTTGCCGTAATGTCGGAAGACGCTGTGCTTGGCATAAAATCTATTATATATATTCGCACCGCGATGACCTGATTATTGGAATTCTCATTTGGTTTGGACCCACATCAGATTGACGTTTGGAATCATTTTACGACAAACTAGTCGACCGATACCGACGTAATGCTCGTCAGAATAAGATTATGCATATTTATAATATTGAACACTATAAGGAATGGTTCTGTACCTCGCAACTCTTCTGCTAATTCAAGGTGAGTCTGTCTGACTATATTTACTAAATTCGTTCTAGCGGCAAGATCCGAAACCCCCTTTAGTAAAGGCAAGACGATTATTCAATTGTGAGTTTCACCATTCATAATGTACTACTCTAAATTGTATATATGTGTATATTGTGTGTAAATACATGTTTCTAGGAAATAGTGACATACGGATCGTTCGAGTGGACATAAACCCCCTTTGCATTCCTAAATTCATCGTACTTAGGTAAGTGGTGGCAGCAAATACCTCGACTTACGGACACGCAGTTTAACGGCGGTGCCCGTAGGCCAAAACTCAAAGTACTGACAGCGACGTTGTCTAACCCGGGTCAGTATAAATTAGTGTCGGCGGTGGTTCTCGAATCCTGGGCACTACAATTTCTGCAAAATTAACGGACAGCTCTCTGGACATATAATTCGACTATTCGCCGGTAGGATCTCTGTCGTCTTTGCCGACGTGGAGGCACCTGGTTACGAAAGTGATAACCACTAAGTACTTGACAAGGATGCAGCGTGCCACATCAACAATGGTCTCCTGACTGGGCTTCTTTTCATGCCTAAATTGCCTAAGAAATATTACTAATGAATGAACCTAAATGTAGATCGGGTATGAACGTATTTCATCACTTAGGGAGAGTCAAGTTTCGAGCTCATATTCTGCACATATAGTCTGTGGGTACAGCGCAAATAAGCGAACATTTTCTGTTGGCGTAACTCATGTTCGGAACCTTGATTGAGGACCGATCAGATGCATGTCAAGCTCTAATACGCTTAATTCATAACTTCATATTCAGTACAGATAGATTGTTAGAGGAATGCAAATACACGAATTTCTTAATTTGGCCCAAGTCATTTTTAGTCCCATATTCAGAACAGATAAGATGTATGTCGAAAGGCAATACGCCAATATCAATACTACGAATGAATCATGTTTCAAGGCCTTAATCGTCACAGTTAATCTGTTGTCAAGCGCCAAAATCCGACCTCCTTGTGTTGGAGAAAGACAAGTTTGTAGGCCAAATTCAGCACAGTTAAGCTGAAAGTCGTTCGTAATTATACGATTTTCGTCACTTGTCGATAGTAATAATAACAGACAAGTTTCTATACAGTTTGGTTTTATACAGAATGCCATTCAACAAGTTTCATCACTTGTAGCGGAAATGTTTAGAGCCCATGTTCAGCACAGACGAGCTGTAGGGCAAAAGAGAACACACGAATTGCTTCAGTTAGTGGAAGCCAAATCTTAATCCCTTATTCAAGACAATAGGTTGCTTGTCGAACTCATATAAACGAATTTCATCACTTGGCACGAGTCATGATCTTCAACCTTATTTAGGAGTAATAGGCACGAGCACTCACACACGAATCATTTGATTTGGACCAAGATATGTTTGGAGCCCATTGTGAAAACTGATGTGCCCAATGGCCAGCGTGAAAACAGTTATTAATTCAGATGGCGCAAGTCATACTTCGAGGCCAAATTCAGCACAGATAAGTCGCAAGTATGCGCTAATACGCGCATTAATTTAGTTGAAGCAAATAATTTTCTTAACCCATAATCAGTACAGATAGCCTGCAAGTCGAGACCCAATACACTTATTTCGTCATATGGTGGGAGTTATGTATCTAGTCCGTATGCAGAAGGGACAGACTGTAGTTCGAGCGCACGAACTCTTATTCCTTGAGTTTCGTAACTCATGTTAGATCAGCTCCATTTAAAATTACAGTCCATTTATTTGATCACTTGGAGCGAGTCACGATTACTTGTTATATATGGGCTGTATATCGAGCACCAATAACGACTTTCTAGAGTTAGAGCTAGTCACGTTTAAAACACATTTTCTGCACAGTTAAGCCAAATGTCGTAACGAAATATTCGAACTACATCACTTGTAGCACGTAATGTTTCGAGACAATTTTCTGCACAAATTGTGTTTATGATGAGTGCCAATGCACGTGGAGCAAGTTATATTTCGTGTCTA
>Ga0268261_10000628_pt1 | contig 22608 bp, 18 predicted proteins | sample TergutNc150P1_FD_190353 | JGI IMG/M metagenome (GOLD analysis project Ga0268261, IMG submission 190353) | Nasutitermes corniger P1 segment gut microbial community from laboratory colony in Florida, USA - Nc150 P1 (SPAdes) (version 2) | ecosystem: Host-associated > Arthropoda: Insects >...
ATATGCAATCCCATATATGTTCTATGAGTGTTTGTGTGCGTGCATCCATATGCGTATGTGTCTGTCAAAAAGTCACTCTTTCTTTCTGTCAGTCTATTTCCCCTCTGTCTTGGTCTATTTTTCATAAATTTTCCCAGCTAAGTTTTGCATAATCTTCTTGTCTCTAAAGGCCCTCTGCTTTTGCCCCCAGAATTGAATTCCTTCCAATTATATAATGTCCCATCAAATTTAGTGTATTATATAGGCATACAACTATTATTTTCTTATGTTTTTCTATTGCAGTGAAGTAAAATTTACCATCAATAAAGAGCAGTACACAGGTATGCATGGGATTTTCTTCTGATGAGAAGAAACAGTATAAGGTGACAGATCTGAGATTGTTATTTGCATGTAATTATTGGTTGTAAAAGTGCCCAGCCTAAATACTTGCCAGTTTATTTATTCCCTATCACGTTAATTCTTCAGTGATGCTGTAGTTTAAATTCCAACCAGTAACCAGGACGGAGGACTTTAAAATTTATAATATACTTAAACGCTTTCATGAAGTTGTGGCACACCAAGGCTGGTAACTGGTGAAGAATTAAAGTTCTGTATAATGAACTGAGACTGGTTTGGAAGGGTTAATAATAAAAAGATCACCTGCTAAAACATGAAATAGAATTTCAGTTTACTTGGTTATGATGTTTGGAATATTTCTATAATGGGGAAAAATCTCAATGTGTTAAATTTTAACCATAATCGATCATGCCCTTGATTTCCCTTGCTCATCAACATAACCTTCAAATTCTGAAGCTGATATTGCTGTCTTCTGATCGGCACAACTGAGCTTTTCTTCTAGTGACAACACATTTGAGCATCACATTTATGACATTAATCTTCACATAAACGTAATAGGTCTTTTCAAAATTTATCATATTTGGAACACTTATAAGATACTAAACTGCATTCACATTTTGCTGATATATGAGCCACATACAAATGAGAACCATTTGTGGGGCAGTGTACTTGACTTGGTACACACTGGCAGACAACTGTGTAGACAGTGCAGTTCAGTTTAAAGATGGCATATCAGGTGGTGAATCTATCCAGACAGAACCAGATGGAGATGAATGAATCCTTGTCTCTGGACTTCAAATCACACAGACACAACAAACGCAAACTATTATTGTCAGATGCTTCAAAAACTCCACACCAAGATCAAGAAGAAAAAACATCTAGGTGAATTCAATGATGACACTACCCTCCTGGACAACAACGCCTGCCTCTATGTGGCCCATAGACTTCAGGACCAATTAAATGCCGTGAAGGGATGGGAGGTGCCCAACACCCCACTCACAGCTTGGACTTACTGCCAAACAGTTTCCATCTTTTTGGGCCATTCAAGAAAGCACTCAAAGGCTGGATGCTCATGTTGGATGATGAAAAGTGGGATGCTGTGGTAGAATGGTTTAGGCAGCGACCCAAGTAATTCTTTGCAGATTGGATAAACTGACATTTGCATCAATGACACTCCTGTCTAAATGTCTGTGGTGATTTTTATGATTGTTGCATTGCCTTCATCCATGATCACCCTTCATTAGGGTTCATATGTAAGTACCCAACATGTGTCATTTTTAATTCAGGTCTGTAAAGTCAGGCTTTATTGGGCTCAAATCATTGAACATGTTACTGCCAAATATGGCTATTCAAATGGCTGCAGACTTAAAACATACACAATGTATGTTACATTGCAGAAGCACTCAACATGTGGCCAGTTGACCCTGTGCTGCAGTCTACCTGAGATTCTTCATAAAATATCTGTTTACCTACTTAGATACTATGCATGAACTAGCAGTCAAGGAAACTATTTTTTGGACCCATCCCCATATTTTTTAACAATATAAGGAATTCATGGTGAACTTGAACAGAAATGTTGATGTAATGATGAGGTTACAAGCTGAATAACTGAGGAATTGTGATTCGACTGCTGGAAGGGGCAAGAGACTTTCCTCCCTAGTATCCAGATCCACACTGGTGTGCATTCAGATTCCTATGTCAGTGGTACGAACTGTGTGGGGTCCTCCAGGGATAAAACAACCAGAGCTTGCAACTGACCACTGTCCTTCATCATGTACTGAGGTTATACTTTCATTGTTTGCACATGGATTATTTTATATAAACAATTTTCACCCACACACAATTGGATACTGCATCATTTGGCCCAATACTGACAAATTTGCATATTCCTGATCCACTTTGCCTGTAAACAGAAGTTGGCTTGTGAATGTGCATTATATTGTTTCTTATGTTAGAGAAAGGTGATTTGAAACACTGCCATGTGGAAATGTGCACTTGTGCTTGTAGAGAAAACCAAGTACCCTCAAGCACTTTAACATTTGTAGCAAAGCAGATTGTTAATGAAAGTTGTTGGAGTAGTATGAAGTTACTACTGAAGTACTTTCTCTTTAATTTTTCTGCGTTATGTAAGATTCCCTGAGGTATGTACATTCACGTGAGTGTCTGGCTGTGTAAGTTATGTAGTAAGTTTGTGTCGTATTGACCTGAAAACATAAATATTAATTTGATTTTCTGAAATGTGCTAAATATAAATATAATATAGCTATAAAACTGCAACATTAGTATAGCATCCTAACGTGCCACGCTAGGGTGTGCCGGAGAGAAGGGGGAAAGCCGGTACAAATTGCGGGGCCTGGTGGTCCAGAAGGGGGCCCTGGACCGACCCCATTACGTTGCTACGTTTCTCGGTAGTATCTTGTTTGTCGATTGTACAAATTAACCCTTCCAGACAAAGCCCAGGTCACTCTGCAATTAACAGCCGGTCTTTCCGATTTAGTGCGCCCATGATTGGGTGCCCGAAAAAATTTTCACGGGGGCCCGAATCAGCTCTCAATTTCCCTGGTATTAGCCACAACGTTGCCGGAAGTATATGCAGATACGCCTTCTGCCGGCGTTCCTGGAAGGTTCTGTCCTTCCTGCATTACCTCCTTCCTGCTAGTTTTTCCGGTCCGACCTCGGATGTGGGATACTAGATGATATGTGGATGGGAGTTTGCTGGGGCCGCAGATTATCTAGGGCCTCGACAGTGTGTGACTAGTCTCCGACTTGTAGACATGCACATTTTGGTAGGTATAGTGTTGTTTAAAAATCATATTTTAGCTTGGTTCGGAAGCAGTTGCTGGGGTCCTTGGCGGTGCTATGGTTTTTTTATTTGGGTTGCCAAAGAATTGCAAAGTACGTATTTCTGTTTTCTCTCGTTATGTGGAGCCTTTTTTCAAGCCGAGTGTTTGTGTAACGAGTTGAAGTATTAAGATGACTGTTTGGTATTTATGTTGTGTATGCTATTTTCGAAGGTATTATGTAAATGTAAGTACTTGTTTCTTTTCTGTTCGTCTTAATAAATGTCTTAATTTCACTTCTGTTTCTACGGCTTGTACTCTGGTTGTTCGTTGTGCGCACCGCCAACTGTCACGGCTTGCACGTGATACTAACTAGAAAGAGAGGTGACCCGGTACATTCATAAGCTATGAAACGAAAAATTGTGATATCCAGAAAAATTCTTCCATTAAGGATTATCGTAATTAAGTTACCACGGTAGCAACTGCTCAAAATAACAAACATGCTACACTTTTTAGTTTCGGACCACAACTCTCATCACGCCATAAAATAAGTACATGGCCCCAGAGGTGTCTAGTACTGAGGTAATATTAAAAAAAAAAAAAAAAAAAACACGTTAACTGGGGAAACCATGATAACTTCTGAGTTGTATAACCACTTGTTCTGCTGTTATGCTAAAATGTATTGTAAGGGGTTGCAAATCTGACAAAATTGTTGGGCATTAAATTTGTTAAACCATATGTAGAGGTTAATAAAATGTTAAGCAGGTTAAACACACACTCGATATCTGTGCAAGTATCATATGCAATGTACCATCACCACCAAGTCACTCAGTGTAATATAAAACTTCTTAACACTCTACTTACTAACACTCACAATAACTTCTGAAAAATTTGTCTGTTCCAGTCTTAGTGCTCAAAAGAATTTCCTGTTCATATTAAAATCTGTTACGGAATTAACTACTTTATGTATAAGCTCATAGATTATAAGAGATACTGGCTTCAGGTTCCGATGGTATGGACAGCTTCTCTAAATACAGTTTGGAGAGAGTTAACACACCTATTGTACATTTATGATGTTGCAGCAACATACTTCATGATAAAATGAGGATAATTTCCTTTTTAAACTGGTGATTTGATTTTTAGTCAGTGCAGATGTTGCACCTGGCACCTCTCTCAACACATACATACGGAACTATGCCAATCTGAGAGGTACAAAGGTTATGTGCCATGAGGGTGGTTGTGGGGCATGCATTGTGGCAGTGAGATCACTGAATGCCTTCACGAAGAAGACATCAACCTATGCCGTCAACTCGGTGAGTTTGTTCTGTTTGTATTCTAGATTTGATAACTATGCAAATGTTAACTTCAGTATGTTTTCTTTAGTTGTCTATGCTCATGATGTCAGTTTATTAAGCAAAAACCTTAATACTACTAACCTATTGAAAGCCACTGAAGAAGCTGATTTGAAACAAACAACAAACAAATACATGTGTATTTTCTGTGACTAGAATAGGTAAAGAGGTGCAAGCAAATTTGTCACTATGCTTAACTACCATGCTGTGAACACATGTAAGGAAAGAGAGAGTGAAGTTTATGGTTTCTAAATTGCAATCACTAGAGAGAGGTGCATGTAACATCTGTTGGATTAGAGGTTGGAACTTGAAGTAATACAGTAACTTTAATAGATGAGATCTTCTCAGGTTTTTGGCTCCCTCATTTCAAATTCAAAGTCTATTTAAAACTGGTGTGGTTGGTCAACCAAGAATATTTTACCAAATAGAAATTGTATTCAAGATGAAATTAAGAGCAAAGGAACTGTATCAATTTCTGTGCCCATTTTAGTCCGAATCGCATATATTTCTTTTTTTAGCAACATTTATAAAGAAGAAAAACACAAAACTACAATTTTTCTGTTATTTTTTACATATTTTAAACTACTCTCCAAGGAAGAAACTTTACTACAGGTAGGTTCTCCAAGAATAGGCTTCAGAGGAAATTCTTGAAAAGGATATTAAAGAAGAGGGGAGAAAATTTTAGGGTTTCATTAACAAGTCACTGTTGGTTTTTGACCGTTGAAGAACCTAATGTACCTGGTAGGTGGACATACTTTGTATGTGCAGTAGCAAGGGGAGAATTTTTTTGGGAGCGCATTTTGTTTGTCTCCTCTTCCACAACCTTTTGCATGAAAATCCCACTTGTTAAAAAAAAAAAAATAAATACAGGCAAGTGAAAAGAGCTCAACATATAAATACTTAACAGAGAAAGAAAGAAAGAAAAGCACATAATATTTAAATTATTAAACCTCAAGGGAAAAGTCTATATGAAAGGTGTGAGTGTAGATGAAAGGATAATAGTAAAATGCGTTTTGAAGAGTACAATGTAAAATGTATGTTATGAACTCCACTGGGTTGGGATAGGGTAGGTGATCTGGCAAATATGGTTAGGAACTAACATTTATATCAGGTATTGGGAAGAATCAGGTACAGTGGCTATTCTGATTCTTCTCATGGCCTGCTTCAGCCATGACAGGACCTTGAATTATGCCATGCTCATTTCTTTCCACAGACTTTGTATTTTATTATATACTGTCATCCAATCATACAAAGTTATGTGGTCTGAATTACTGACATCATTCTTAAGGGTAACAGCACGCTTCTGTGAATAGAGTTCTGATCATTTTCTTTCCAGAGGAAAAGTTAATATCCTGAGAAACTGAGTTTATGTAAAATTTTCAAGAAATTTTCTCTAAACTACAGGGACAGGCTCAACCCATTGGGTGAAGTAGATGGTTGCCTAGAACATCAGAATTTGAAGGGAGGGATCAGGAAACAGTTATAAAATAAAATCTGCACTTAACAAAAGTGACAAAAACAACTATTATTATGTTACTTTGTGCTGTAATTGTGCAGTATTAAGAGGTCAATTTGATCATGAGGGAGGTATGACAAGCCTAAGCTGTGCATAGGGTGGCAAGAAACTTGAACTAACCCTGGTATGTTCTGCTGCGATCTTGGGAGGGATAGAGTTTTTAAAGATGAAGGTTTTGTTTTTATTTATTTTTTTAATGAATTTCATACTCTTCTGTCATGTTATCACTCATGCTATACAGTTCTGAAATAGTTATGAAGATTAACACAAATAATATTTCAGTGTCTTGTACTTGTACATGCTTGTCATGGCTGGGACATTAAAACAATTGAAGAAATTGGTAACAAGAAGAAAGGTTACAACACTTTACAGATGCGACTTGCGCAAATGAGTGGCACACAGTGTGGGTACTGTTCCCCAGGGATGGTGATGAACATGTACAGGTGTGTATGCATGATTACATTTAAAAACACAAATGTAGAATCACAGATCTTCATAATTTGAGAACACTGTATCTGAGTGAAATTTTAAATTTTTGTAGTGGTAAGTATTAAGATACCAGCAGTAGTCTGATGGGTGTGGGGCTCTGTTTTTTGCCAGTTCTACCCTGAAGATGAATGCAGCTGGTACTTACAAAATGTTGGCACTGTACCTGTCTAACAAATTGCACAGTGTCACATCCAGAAGACTGTAGTTCATTATTTACTCTCAAATCACTCTTTCATGTTACATAACCTAACAAACAAACAAGGAAGCTACAATATCAATGGGAAACTTGCATCTGGTAACAAAGTAAATGTTGTGAATGCAGTGCCTAAAAATCCCAAGATTGGCAAAAGTGTTGTGCCAGTGAAAGTAGGTGGAATGAGAAGCATAGCAAAAAAAGACCATTGCATTACTATTGTGGGAGACAGCCATTCAGACCTTATAGTATGTGGTGACGTAAATGTAAACTATCTACACGAAAGTGACAAAAAGAGCCAGTTGAATGCCCTTTTAAATTCATACAATCTCTTTAGCATAGTTCAGTTTCCTACCAGAACTTACAAAAAGTCCATTTCAGCCATTGATAACATTTTCATTGACACCACTAAGATAGATACCTATGAGGTAATTCCAGTACTAAATGGACTTTCTGACCATGATGCACAGATTATAAATTTAAACACTTTGTATAATAATAAGTCACATGGGTACCAGAGCTATTTCAGAAGAAATATTAATAAATACACCATGGCAGAATTTCAAAACAGCCTAAGCTATGAATCATAGGATCAAGATTTTGACGGTGATGATGTTAATAAAATTAACTCTTTTTTGAACACTTGCATAAGGATTTTTTATGCCAGTTTCCCATTAACAAAAATTAATAATGTAACTAAGACACTCTGGATAACGATAGGGATTAAAACCTCTTGTATACAGAAAAGAAAACTGTACTTAGCATGCAGAAACAGTACAAACCCACACATTAAGGGGTACTATAAATGCTATTGTAACATACTACCCAAAGTCATTAAAGAGGGCAAAAAACACCACTATTATAATCAGATTAAAAATTCTACCAACAAGAATAATATAACATGGAACATAGTAAACAAGGAAATTCACAGAAAGGCACATAGTACAAACATTAAATTACTAAATATTGATGGTATTACTACTGATAATCGTATTGTATTGTATTTTTATTTAGTCCAAATATCATACATATGATAGTAGGCTCATCAGTTTGTAATATATTTTAAACATATGAATTACTTTATAAAACCTCTTAAATAGTATACAACAAATAAATCCACATAAGACTGACTATATTTTGTATAATTACAAGTCCCATACATATCATAGGTAAATCGCTAAGAAGATACAAATTCTTCCACTGAGTAAAAAGACTGAAGAAGAAGGAATAGTTTTAACTCTTTCTTAAAGGCTTTATAATCATCTATTTCTTTTAAAAATTTTGGCAGATTGTTATGTAATCAACAACTCATTGCAGAGACCTTTAATACCTACTTTGCTTCAATAGCTGAGAATATTAAAACCACAGAGAGAAATGCCTATATGCAAAATAAAATTATCTTAGATACTACAAATATTGATACATCCTCACAGTTTGTAAAGGAAGTGAATAAATTAAGATATACAACATTTCAAAGTAAACCAACTACAACTACTGAAATTGAAACCATAATCAAAACCCTTAAATCAAAGAATTCATATGGATACGATGAATTTTCAACTGAATTATTGAAAATAACTGCTCCTTTTATAAGCTCACCCCTTAATTATATATGTAATAAAGTGATTACTAAAGGTATCTTTCCAGACAGATTGAATTATTCTATAATAAAGTCCTTATATAAAAAGGGTAATAAAAAAGATGTAAGCAATTACAGACTAATATCTTTGTTAACTTCCTTTTAAAAAATTTTAGAAAAAGTAATACTGATAAGATTACTGGACCATTTGCACAAAACCAACGTTATAAGTAAAGAACAACATGAATTTAGAATGGGATTTACAACAGAAAACGCTGTTTATAAACTAATAAATGAATTTCAATTTCAATTTATTTAGCGTTCATTTGATCCATAGGGGTTATGACCCGTCAGATATGGAGCTTGTCAATACAGAAATAAGGTTACAAATATCATATATGAAGTAAATACAATTATTTTCAGAATACATCTGAATAGGTGACATTTTGATTACAATGTAATTACAAAAAGGTTATATTAGTTATGATGTATAATATAATATCTGAATAGTATTATAAAATACAATGAAACAGTAATACAATATAAGTACAAAATACTGAAAATTATGGGATACTAATACAGTACTGTATTGATAAGAGATATTTACAAGATAAAACTTATTGTTATCATAATATTCATTTAATGAGTAAAAGGAGTTTGTATATAATTTTTTTCCTGCCTTTTTAAATGTTCTTGGATCATCAATGTATGTTTTGATGTCCCGTGGAAGACTATTGAAAATCTTAATACCTGAGTAATAAACTCCTTTTTGGTTAATGTTCAAATGTGCCCTAGACAAATGTAAGTTAGAAGTGTGCCTGGTATTTACGTTATGTATTTCAGAATTTGCAAAATACTGTTACATAATATTTGATACAAATGTAAGTAAAGAAAGTATATATTGCAACATCAGTGGTAAAATGTTTAATTCTTTAAACAAGTTCCTACAGGATTCTCTATTACCACACCCTGTAATTATCCTCATTGCCTTTTTTTTGCATTCTAAATACCTGAGTATTATGGGAGGAATTTCCCCAGAATATTATTCCATAGGTCATTATAGCATGGAAAAGGGAATGGTAAATCATAATAATAGCATTTGTATTTACATAGGGCTTAACAGATCTAATTACATAGCAAGTGGTACTCAGTTTATTTATTAAGTGGTCTATGTGTGGTTTCCAGGAAAGTGTATTGTCATCTATTAGGCCAAGAAATTTAGTATATGAGTTGTTAGAAATTCTATTATTATCTAAACACATACTTATGTCAATGGGTTGACTGTTCTTTGTCTTAAAGTGTGTGTAATGAGTTTTCTCAATGTTTAATGAAAGGCAGTTTTTTTTAAAACCATGTGTTTACATTTCCAACAACTGTTTCAATATTCTCATGGAATTCCATAAAGTTACGATGAGTACAATGTATGCTTGCATCATCAACAAACAAAACTGGTATTGCCTTTTTGTTTATGACTGCCGGTAAATCATTTATGTATAAAAGAAACAGTGTGGGGCCTAATACAGAGCCTTGTGATACTCCATGTTTAATCGTTGCCCAATTTGAAATTGTAATATTGTGATTTGTTTTATTACCTATTAGGACTCATTGATATCTACCCATGATGTATGATTTAAAAAGCTCTTTACCCTTACCAATAACTTCACAATTCTCCATTTTTGATATTAATATGCCATGATCCACACAGTCAAATGCCTTAGTAAGGTCACAGAAGATACCTTCCACTATTTGTTTATTGTTTAAGGCATTTGACACTTCAATAGTTCACACTTGTTCAAGGAATTAAACATTTTACCATTGATGTTGCAATACATACTTTCTTTACTTACATTTATGTCAAATAATAGGGAACAGTATTTTGCAAATTTTGAAATACATATGTTTTGATAATAATAGAATTTTTAACAACTCATATACTAAATTTCTTGGCCTAATAGTTGATAATACACTTTTCTGGAAACCACACATAGACCACTTAATAAATAAACTGAGTACCGCTTGCTATGTAATTAGATCTGTTAAGCCCTATGTAAATACAAATGCTATTATTATGATTTACCATTCCCTTTTCCACGCTATAATGACCTATGGAATAATACTCTGGGGAAATTCCTCCCATAGTACCCAGGTATTTAGAATGCAAAAAAAGGCAATTAGGATAATTAGAGAGAGTGGTAACAGAGAATCCTGTAGGAACTTGTTTAAAGAATTAAACATTTTACCATTGATGTTGCAATATACACTTTCTTTACTTACATTTGTGTCAAATATTATGGAACAGTATTTTGCAAATTCTGAAATACATAACATAAATACCAGGCACACTTCTAACTTACATTTGCCTAGGGCACATTTGAACATTAACCAAAAACGAGTTTATTATTCAGGTATTAAGATTTTCAATAGTCTTCCACGGGACATCAACACATACATTGATAATCCAAAAACATTTAAAAAGGCAGTAAAAAAATTTTATATACAAACTCCTTTTACTCATTAAATGAATATTATGATAACAATAAGTTTTATCTTGTAAATATCTCTTATCAATACAGTATTGTTGTTTTTTTCTTTTTTGGCGCAACAGCCTCCAGTGGGCCAGGGCCTCCTCATTCACGAGGTTTCTAGATCACACACAATGACACACCACAGTTGGTAGGACTCCTCTGGACAAGTGAGCAACTCATCGCAGATAGGGCTACCATATTCCGAAACTTAAAAATGAGGACACTATACCAGTCTAGTCATTCTAACCACTAAGTAATATCTAACGGATGTAAAAACACACAATGCGGAAAATTAATTTAGTTTAAAACAATTAACGTGAATTAACATGCTTTACATCCTGCAGGAAGCTAGTATGCATTATAATCTTGGAAAACATAAAAAAAATATAGCAATACACTTTGTAATCAAATTCCAGTCACTACAACAATACACTTATAACTGTTCAGACACATTTCAGTCAGTACAACAATACACTTATAACTGTTCAGGCAAATTTCAGTCACTGTGTTCCAATTTAAACCATGAATATTTTTCTGTTGACCTGATTTTTTTTTAAATGTCAGGATGTTTCAGCAAATATGAATGAAATGCTACACAAGTGAAATGGCGAAAGTTGTATTTTACAATAGCTAGTCCTTTTACTGACTCCACAGCAAGACAATTCCTCTCCTTAGACCACTGCATTTGAATTAAAGAAAATAATCTTTCAACATTCGCGTTATGTGCAGGAACGGCAAAGAAAAACTGTGCCATCTTCAGGAGCTCAGAGTGACACTCAACATTTTTTGAAGATTTGAAGTACTGAGACCATTTTTCATGGAATGGTGCAGACTTCCTTCCCTCATTCTTGTATGTAGCTATGAATGTTTTTAGGTTGCAGAATTGGTTGAAACACTTGCTGTCATCGATGTCAAATCCTTTATCCATCATGTATTTGATTGACGATTCAACTTCTGTCCATGAGACGTTTTCAAGCTCCATCCATTTGAAACATGAAAACTCCTTAAAAGGCTCAATCCACATATCCAAATATTCTAAGCAGCCACTGTACAGACTTTTGACAGCAGTTAGAAAATGTTTACATCCTACCTCCAAACCTTCATCCTGTCTATCTTGAAGTAGACCTTTCACTTTCAGTGGCACATAATTCTGGATTTTTCTTTCCTGTAGGATGTTCTGCATATCAGACAAAATATTCAGGATTTCAAGCACAGAATTTTTATCTCTCTCAATAGACTGAATATGGGAATGAAACACACACATTAATGAATGGAGATGCAAGAGATATATTTCACTAAATGGATCACTGAAAAATTTCTTGAGAACAGCCGGTGACTTGTCCTGAGACAAAAAGAATGACTTTAGAGCTGGGAACATTGTTATAAGTCTTTCAATTGCAGGAAATAATGAAAGCCAGCGAGTCTTGGAGTGGTATAACAGCTGTTCATACTCGATGTCAACAAACTCACAAAATTGTTTAAGAGACTCCACTCTAACAGTATAAATTGAAAAATAATTGTACACCTTTAGTACAATTGATTCTATGTCAATTTCTAGAGTATCTGTGCCATGCTGGATACAGTTATTTAAGACATGTGCAGGGCACCCTACACCTATCAGAGATGGCTTTATTATATTCTTCAGATTTGCAAACACATTTTTTCCACCTCCTTTTTTTAGACCACCAAACATGGTGTTGCAATTATCACCTGCAAATGCTACACACTTACTTAGAAGACCATAATTACTGAGAGTTTCACTAACATAAGCAGCAATTGTATGTGCTGTTTCATTTGGTTTACTTTCAACTTCCAGTAACTTTATTTGAAGTCCACCATTTTCATAATCGAAATACTGGATCAGTATTGGAAATATCTTAACAGCACCATGGTTACTTGCATCCGTAGATACTCCACAGAACGGAATGTCCTGCAAAGATTTTATTACTTCCTGCACTGCATGAGGAGCTAACACTGAGTTAACAATAGCTTCTGTCTTTGTACGAGCACTTGATATTCTTTTTGCTACCTCAGAGTCATTGAAAATTTCTCTTAATAATTTAGACGTGCAATCCATGGACTTGAAGCTGTTATGGTGTGCTACAGTATGGAAAGCAAGTGTACCTTCTGCAGCACATACACTTTCATCAAGTTTGGAATTCGATTTTACAAAATACTTTGACAATTTTTCAGAAGAAGTCTCCCCTCTAAAGTTCCTAAAATGTTTCTCAGAATTCATGTGAATTTCCAAGTCCCCACTTCCTTTATTGGCTATTGAGATGTATGTTCCTGGAGTACAGGTCATGCATTCTGCTTCCCATTCCACTCGACCAGCGCGAAAACACGGATACTTGGACTGCAGTTCGTCTGTGAATTTACACCTTCTCTTCGGCATTATTCTATTCAGGCAGTACTACAAAAAGAAAAGGGGGAAAATTATAGACTATTCGTTGTAACAGCATGTAAGAATACGTTTTATTTATACGACATACCACATCCTTTAGAATTATTTATAATCTTACCTGCTATTAATTCAATATTACATTTAGTTTATTGCTTAAAATCACAAAACACACATTCTTAAATAAAACTTTCGGAAGAATGGTACCAGAACACACGTGCAATCCAGCTGGAAAGCCTGGAACTTAAGAATAACCGAATAAGGAACCGGAAGTGGACATACAAAGAGAAGATACGTGAGTGAAGCAAAGATGCTAGGTATACCGAAAACGAGAAAACATGTTATGAAAGCATTAGCGCTGACCACGCCGGCACAGCTTTCATTTCAATTCGTTGTTTAAAAGCTAAGAAGAAGAATAAAATGAGAATACACCCAATTTCTGGACATTCGCCTTAATTTTATAAATTCCTCCCGGACGGTAATTTAAGCCTTGAAAATGAGGACATGTCCGGAAAATTGAGGACGTATGGTAGCCCTAAGTAAGTAATTTGTTTTAGGTGCTAAACCACAAATATTTTGATGATAAATTCTTAACGCTTGATTACTAACACTGTCTATGAATCTAAAATTGTTATTTTTCACACTGTTCTTGTAAAAATTTATCGTATTATACTTTGGATTTCTAGTAAAGTGGCTGAAGTTCTGATTAGAGTTATTATTATCATTATGATTTAAATTGACCACAAAAAATCATCCAGTTTAGTAGATGGTGGATTTTTTTTATCCTGTTTGATTTACGAATTGTACCAGTACTTGGCAATACATTTATCCCTTCTTCTTTATTCTCTTCATCCCTTAGGCTGTAAGTTAAATCCATCTTTGGCACAATGTACTTTGCATCATCATCATCATCATCATCAGTATTAGTGTGGAGAAGGAATTTGAAATGTCTGTTACTGAACTGGTAGATTATGGGTACATTATTGTTTGTATATATATAGGTCACCAGATAGCAAATTTTGGACTTTTTTTTAAAACATTAGAATTAACAATTCAGATAACACAGTCAAAAAGAAAAAAGCTTCTTATGTGTGGTGACTGGAACCTAAACTTTATGTTGAATAACATAAGGATACAAGAAGTTAAAAATCTATTAGAGAGTCATGATCTAATAAATATAGTAAGATCTCCGACAAGAATTACTCCCAGCTCTGAAACTTTAATAGATGGTATTGTAATAAATAAGGAAAATACAGAATTAGAAGTATTTGTTGTAGATTTGGGTTTTTCTGATCACCTAGCAAAGGTAGTAAAAATGAATACTGATAAAGGAAATAGAAGAAATAAAATAGCTGTGAGAAGGCAGATAACAAATAGTAATACAGAAGTATTCAACAACTTACTATCTAAGGAATCATGGAACGAAATATATAAACACTCAGATGTAAACGCTTCCTTAAAGACATTTATGGATATCTTTCTGTTGTTTTGAGACAGCAATCCCATATAAGAGGCTAAAATTAAGGGGAATAAAAAATAATAAGTGGCTTTCTGATTAGAGTTATTATTATTATTATCAAGTATTGGTGGAAAAGACGTTTGCAAAAAAAATAAAAGAGACAAAGATAGTTTCCAGTAAAACCTCAAGTCAGATTTAATAAATGAACCAGATTAACCCTTTAAATGCCGAGTTAAATCCCATCTGCTGGCACTATTAGGAGCTCACCCTATTCTCCACATTAGCAGGATAAGAGATAATTTGAGTAAAAGAATGAAAATGTTAAGTAATCTGAAAAAAAGATTTACCCTAACAAGTAAGGCTTTAGAGTATATAAAGAAATATCAAAAAATCTATAAGAGAGTATTAAAAGAAGCAAAAAAAAAAAAAATAAAAAAGGCAATGATAGGTATGTCACAGAGGCATCTAACAAAACTAAAGCTATGTGGCAGTTAATACTTGTAAACAGAGAAATTGGTAAAATTCAAGATGATTACAAGTTTGAATTGAGGATAGGAAATAATATCATTTCGAACCCCACTGAGATTACTGAAAAACTAAATATGTACTTTAAGAATACTGTGGCAGAACTGGTGCAGCAAAATATTAATAAAGGGAGTTAATAATAATTTACGCCAATAAATAAAACACTGTCCAAATTCCATCTTTATTTCTCCAGTGACTGAAGAAGAAGTGGTCAGTTTGGCCAAGAATTTGAAAAACAAGCTCAGACCAGGTTATGAGGACATACCCGAAAGTTCAGTTAAACAATGTATACAATTAATTAAAGGGCTACTGACGCATATTCATAATTTGTCACTGAGGTCGGGGGTTTTCCTAGATGAATGGAAAGCAGCTAAAGTAAAGCCTTTGCAGAAAAAGGGAGATAGGCATGATATTCACAATTATAGACCAATATCAATAATATTGTTATTTGCAAAACTACTTGAAAGAGTGATGTGTAATAGACTGATACCTTTCTTATATGAAAATAAGATTTTAACAGAAGCTCAAAATGGTTTTAGAAAAGGAAAATGCATAGAAACAGCTGTTCAATCATTTATTGAAATAATTCAGGAAGCTTTAGATAAAGGAGTCCACTCTATTGGAATTTTTATAGACTTGACAAAAGCCTATGATACATTGAATCATAAAGTATTATTGGAAAAATTATCATCCTATGGAAAAAGGGACACCACAAACTTATGGTTCAAGTCTTATTTAACAAATAGAAGACAATGTATAGAGATAAACCAAAGCGAGTCCACCAATGTTATGGTAAGCAGATGCAGATCCTCCTGTAGGGAAATTAAACAGGGTGTGCCACAGGGATCGGTACTTGGTCCACTGTTGTTTTTACTGTACATAAATGACCTTCCCTTAAATATTCAAGGTGCAAACCTGGTCATGTTTGCAGATGACATCAACGTGCTAAATACGGATAGTGACGTATGTGCACTTCAAAGAAAAATTGATAGGGTGATTGCAGAGTTAGAAATGTGGTTTATTAGGAATGATCTTATAATAAATGTAGGTAAAACAGGAATTATCTCATTTCACAATAGACAATCAAAGTTTCCAATAAAACCTCAAGTCAGATTTAATAAATTAAACCTGGAATATACAGGTGAAACAAAATTTCTTGGTATACACATTACGGAGATATTGAAATGGAACTCCCATGTACAGTAGTTAGCAAACAAATTGAGTAAGGTATCATTTATGATAAAGTCCTCAAAAGGGATTTTAAGCCCCTATATAATTTGAAATATTTGTTTTACTAAATTTCAGGCACTCCTATAGTTTGGGATACTATTGGGGGGGGGATAGGGGGTGAATTAAGTATAAGAATATTTAGAATACAAAAAAGGGTGATTAGGTTAATGGTTGGAGTAAGTTCAAGAACATCTTGCAGGCAGTTGTTTAAGATTTAAATAGGTTAACTTTGGCTTCTTTATCTATATTTGAAGTAACTTGTTTTATAAGAAAATACTGTCAGTCTTTGGAACAAAATTCTCAGGTTCATCAATATAATACACAAAGAATTGGATATCCATGTTAAACTGCAAAAAACTGAAATATACAAAAAGAGTGTAATAAATATGGGCACTAATGTATATAACAATCTGCTAAAATTTTTAAAAGAAATAGACGATTATAAAGCCTTTAAGAAAGAGTTAAAATTATTCCTTCTTCTTCAGTCTTTTTACTCAGTGAAAGAATTTGTATCTTCTTAGCGATTTACCTATGATATGTATTTGACTTGTAATTATACAAAATATAAATAGTCAGTTTTATGTGGATTTATTTGTTGTATACTGTTTAAGAGGTTTTATAAAGTAATTCATATGTTTAAAATATATTACAAACTGACGTGTCTACTATCATATGTATGATATATGGACTAAATAAAAATACAATACAACAAATCATCTTCACTTCTTTTACATTGTTCACTTGTTTTTAAAATTGGCGTTCCGGGAGTTTCTTTAAGGACTTCTTCTTCTTCACTATACTCACTATCTACTTCCAATTCTGAAGCAATGGAGAATATTTCTTCCTTTGATAGATTATAATTCACTTTTGTCATATTTGTTCCTTCTATAACAAGCTCCTTCCTATGTTTCTGTTCATCATAGCTATTATCACTCTTTTCCGTCCAAGGGAGAGGAGTAGTAGATATTACTCTAGATTTTGATATAATGGGTGTGATGATAGATACCCATTTATTTGTCATCCAATTTTTCCCTTGTGAATTCAAATGAAGACCATGTGAAGTAAAATGGTCTCTGTTGGTACTCATATTGCAAACCTGTGTATGACTGAAAGTTTTCATAGTCTTTTGTAATTTCCTATTAAATGATTCCACTTCTTCATTAACGCATGAAGATGGCTGCAAATCAAAGCGATGAGAAACGCACATTACAATCACATTTGTGTTCACTGTAAGCTTGGCAAATTCAGAAAGTGTTCTTAAACCATCCTTGGCTTCATTCTTGGCTACATCCCTTGTACCACCGCAAATAATCACTACATCTTTTTTGTGAGGTTTTCTTCCTTTAGATTGATGGAGTTAGTAATTGCCCTTAAGTTTGCATTAGGCTTTGTGACACCAAAGTATTAAATGAGCTACCTAGTCTGTCTGATAATTTATCAGAACAACCCTGCACTTGACTATCACCTATAAGAACAATTCTATGCTTGTTTTGCACACTATTTCTTGATCGTTGCATCGGCTTACACGTGGTGTGGGCACAGTTTAGTGGAGGATCCTGAAACTGGTAGTTACTAATGGGCTCAGATCTGTTCTTACTTAACAGAATATGTGATTTTTGTTGTGTGGCACAATTTGTTTTCTTTGATTGGATTGTAGAATGTTTATTTTATTGAATCTCCTTCCATGCATTGTCCTTTCCCTTAGTAGTGTGATATTCTTTGTAGGATTTATACTCAACACAACTTGTTAAGTTATCTTGATTACCAGGACCCATAGATGTTGATTTGATTTCCTCTTGTAATATCTTGATTATTAACTGGGCAGATTTTAGTTCATTAATAAGCACTTCTAAATGATCTTTCGTTTTAAAACACTTTTCACGTGTATTTTCATCACTTTCATCAAAATTTTGATTCAAAAAGCGAGTGAAAATATCACGCAGTGCTTTGTCCGACACTATCTCAACTTAATTCTTATTACTTCATTAGCATTTTCTGTGTCTTCATCCTGTAATAAACAAAGAATACTTCTCAGCAGCACAAACCCTGCTTTTTTATTAACGGATTTTAAGTCCTGCATATTTAGTGTTATTACTGCTTTTACACTTATGTGTGTAAAGAAACTCTTACATACACAAGTGTAGATTGTATCTATACTCATTTGTCAGATATAACCTACAAGACTAATTGCATACTCAATTTTTCATACATAATATGTCACCGTGTTCATGATCAGTCACCATACAAATTTTTTACATTCCTAGCTCTAATCATATCATTAGTCACAGCCATAAACTTGAAAGATTTTTAAAAATTATATATGGCTACTAGGTCATTATGACACATTCTTTTGCAGGGGTCAAGTGGCTGGGGTGTAGTGTTGATCACCCATCCCCATCTAGCGCCGAGGTTAAAGAAAGAGTACAGCTATACCTCTTCTTTCCTTCTTGGGCCTTCATGGCATTTTGTATGAAGAACTTTATCTTTACTTTACCTTTAAGTGCAAATCTATATTAAAAAAAAATTGTAGCTACATCACTGCCATCTCATTATTTCACAGTTTTTATAGTCACGTGTGATGTACTTAGTTCTTTGTGTTTATCTCTCTCATCATCTTGTGAGAGACTGGAAATGTGTCACAATGCTTCTGTGAAGTGTCACTGCAAAAGAAGGCAGTACTTCTGCTGTTGCTAGAAATCTGCTAAGAAAACTAACCAGTTTCAAGTTTGTTTACACCCAACACTTGCTTTTACACTACTCTGTAATACTTAAAAATCTATCCCTTTTGTATCAATGGGAACAGCTTCTCCTTACTGCAAATGAACTGCATGTGAAGAACACAATGGCACCAATCACATCTTTCAAAATGAATAAAAGTGTAAACAAGAAATATTCAATTTCTTGTTTACAGTTCCACGCAGTACAGTTTATTCATTCATGGTGTACACTTGGGGTATCTAAACACCCGATTATCTGATCAGGTTTATAACCAGTGGGAACAATTATTTGGTTAGAAGATCCAAAATTATTTTCTGAAATGTAGGAATACATATGTTTCCAAATGAGGGAGGTCAGAAGCATCTGGTAAGGGATACAAAAGGTCAGTGGGGTAGCAAATAGAAGGATGGTTACAGGGCACAGAGCGAGAAAGGCGAAGGAAGAAGTAGGATAGACAGATAACTGAAGAAAGAGACAAGTAGAGGTTAGAATAGGATAGAAGGTGCGGTAAGCATTTACAAAAGAGATTTCTAGTTGTTACGTATTTGTCAACGTCAAGTTTAATGGGGTTTTCAGGTTTTCTGTAAAGTCGATTTTTCAGCTACAAAGACTGTGGAACTGATTCAGAAGGCTTACGGTGATGCAGCATTAAGTCGAACAAAAATTTTTGAGTGGCACAAACGGTTTCGAGAGGGTAGAGAGTCAGTGAAGGACGACGAACCCAGTTGTCGGCCCACAACAAGTCGAACCGATGACAACATCGCCACCGTCGACAAAATGGTCAAAGAAGATCGAAAAGTGACGTCTCGGTTAATAGAAGATACACTCGGCATCCCGAAAACTGTGGTTCTACGGATTTTAAGAGAAGATTTGAAGAAACGAAAACTGTGCTCAAGATTTTTCCCGCACGTACTGACACGAGAGCAAATGGACGAACGAGTTTCTGATTCAAAAACAAGTCGCAACATTGAACCACCCCCCATACTCGCCAGATTTGTCTCCCCCCGACTACTTCCTGTTCCCGAATGTGAAGATGCCGCTGAAGGGTGCAAGATTTGATACAACTGAAGAGATTCAGAAAGCCGTGACCAACCAGCTAAACAAGATTCCCGCAGAAGACTTTTCTAAGGCCATGAAGAAGTTGGAAACACGTGCTAACCTGTCTATTTCATCTAATGGATCCTATTTTGAATAAATAAACAGAAAAAAATACCCGCATTCTTTTTTTAATTTTTATTGCCTTAGTCCGGGACCGCACTGTGTATGCATTACAAAAAATAATCTTGATATCAGATGGATGTGCATAACAAAATAAAAACAAGGTGCTTTATCCAATGTACCTCTGAAAATGAATATAGAAATTCAGCAAATAATTCTGGTAAAGGGGCACACTATAATGGAAGTTGATAGTGTCCACTCTACACTGGGACTTTTTAAACTGCCTGTCTACACTCCAACTCACTGCATAATGAATATGATATATGATATGATATAATATTTATTAACTGCAATTGGATTGCCACCCGGTGGCAGTACACATTTACACACAAACAATAATAGAACAACACAAATAACAACCGAACAACACAAATACAAACTAATGTGGAAGAGTGCGGGCCGTGCCCAGTCTTTGCGAGTTATACCCTGGCATTTGCCTTACAACTGAGGAAAAAGCACAGAAAAACCTCAGTCAGAGTAAGAAAAACCTCAGTCAGGTTAAGAAAAACCTCAGTCAAAGTACAGAAAAACCTCAGTCAAAGTACATAGTATACATGTTATCAAATACACCCACACATTACAAAACCCTCACAAACACACACATTACAAAACCCACTCATACACACACACACACACACACACACTACAAAACAATATAAAACAACCACAGTACAATTTAAAACAAAAAAAAGCAACATAATGGGGAGAAAGAACAGTACCTAGTTTCTAATGTTGTTAATCCTCAGGTATAGCACACCATTTTTAACAGGATCTTCACTTCACTTCACTTCACCAACCATAAATACCCTTCACGGTACGTCCTGATTTAACCCCGTTCACTGCACTACACTTCACTTCAATTCACTGCACTTTTTAGATAGTTTACAACCCACTCAGTTCACCACATTAATCACTCTCCTAACCCTCTTTCTAAAAGCACTTGATTTACAGGGGAAAGTCCCTAAGATTTCTGCAGGTAACCGGTTCCAGAGTCGGATGGTCCTATTCAAAAAGGAATATTTCCCGATATCCGCCCTTTGCCTCCTGTTCCTGTTTTTCCATTCATGATCAATCCTGCTCAGATAGTTGGGCCGTTGTAGTCTGTCACCTATAGCCTTCCACGCTCGTTCACCAGAATACGCTTTGAAGAGAGCACATATACGTGATATCTTTCTACGCTGCGACAGTGTTTCCCAGTTCGATTCGCTCATATGATATGCAAATTTAGCCGCTTTCTTTTGCACCCTGTCCAATGCGTATATTTGTCCTCCCTGTATGGATCCCAGCACGCAACCCCATATTCAAGAATCGGACGCACTAGTGTCGTGTAGGCTAAGCTTTTGGTACCGCTATTCCCCTTTTGAGAGAAACCAGATTCAGAACACAGTAAATACAACCGTACACTGTGTATCAGTTGGACTATACTTTTTTCAAGGACTATGAATACTTGCCCAACAGCTATCACTCCATCAGGCCAGGAAGAAAATCCATAGATCCTACGGTTTCAGAAATAAGGGGCTAAAAGCATACGAATGGTGAGATTTTCTAGAGAACAAGATACATTAAGGAATGGGAACACCTTCCTCAATGAAGATGGGCCTAGATAACTTTATCATGAACCACTTGAAATTGAGCACAGAAAGTATGTAAGATTGCAGACATAAAACCCTATATGCTCAAAGAACATCGGTTCTTTTATTACAGTCTTAGGTATGACTAAGCTTAATTAAGTTGCTTTCCTTTATTAAATTTGTCACTCTGTCATGATTTAAGAACTTGTCGTAATAACATTTAGCTCACAGGGTCCATTAACTTATTTACTAAGATTAAGACATTATTTTTTTATACTGTGTGCAACACAATAAAACTGCACTTTTGTACATAGATTAAAAGTGTGGTTTTTCTCGCCGAAAAGTGTAGTACACAAGTATCAGGGGCATTTGTTAGTTACCCACTGTACGGTTTTTAAGTAGAGATTATTTGAAAAATAAAAGTTATTATTATTATTATTATTATTATTATTATTATTATTATTATTATTATTATTATTATTATTATTATTAAAAACAATTAAATACTTCAAGTATTATCTAAATGGGTATGCACAACTTAATGCACATTATGTAGTAAAAAGGCGCAGTGTAAGACAGCACACAAAGTGTTGTTGTTGTTGTTGTTGTTGTTATTATCATCATCATCATCATCATCATCATCATCATCATCATCATCATCATCATCATCATCATCATCATCATCATCATCATCATCATCATCATCATCCTCGGTA
>Ga0268261_10000629_pt1 | contig 22602 bp, 16 predicted proteins | sample TergutNc150P1_FD_190353 | JGI IMG/M metagenome (GOLD analysis project Ga0268261, IMG submission 190353) | Nasutitermes corniger P1 segment gut microbial community from laboratory colony in Florida, USA - Nc150 P1 (SPAdes) (version 2) | ecosystem: Host-associated > Arthropoda: Insects >...
TATGACATTAGAAGCCCAAGGGTTAATGATTTAACCCTTATCCTGCTAACGTGGAGAAAATGGTAAGCTCCTAATAATGCCAGCAAATAGCAGATGGGATTTAATTCAGGGTTTTAAGGGTTAAACTTTTTCTGAAGGTGTCAGTCAGTTTACAAATACATGACTCTGAATTATAGTTCCAGCAAATGGGAAGAAAAATTTCCAGAAGCATTGTGCTCCACATCCGAATTTACATTTAAAATTTTGTTTTATGCTAGGTACTCATAAACTCTTGCAGAAGCAGTGATGTTTTAAATTCAATATTTCTTGACTGCACTCCATTTTTATAACATCACTAACACCAGACAAATTAAACAGCAATAATAAGCACTGCCAAATGATTAAGATACAAATTATCTACACATGACCCAACATGTTTCAAACACTTGTAAAGGTCACAGTCAGAGATATGCTGAAATGACTCCAAACATGTTTTCTCATTGGAGACATACCTCAACAGGTAAGAACTGTCTATGAAAATAGAGAACTGCCATCAATGTCTTGAAGAGCACTGTGTTGACTTTTGCTAAAGACTACAAGATGCATCCAAAGGCCCAGCCAGTACAACTTTTTGCAGAGTCAATATAGCTGGCTGATTGAGCATGATACTTTTGGTATGACCCTTGGTATGCAGCTGACCTGACCAGCACACATCATCCAGGTTGGGGGGGGGAATGAGGAGGAGGAGAAGAATGGCAGCTCAAGAGATGGGCTACAAACCACCAGCTTAAAATGAGAAGCATCCTGGCAATCAGACATGCAACACTGCTTCATAAGCAGCTGATACATCTTGTGATGGTGGATTACACATGTCCTATCTGGAGGACCAATGCCTGCAGTGCTGTCTGTAAGCCACAACTGCTACAATCCAAGTAGCTCTGCGCTGAAACTCTGTTATGTTAGTAATATGCAAATTCATATGGATTTGCAAGTTTCATTTGTTTTTCCCAATAGCACCAGAACAATAACTGGGTATCTCAAACCAAGATAGCTGATGCAGCAATCCCCTTAGTTTAACAACACGAAAAGCATCTGTGCTGCACAATGGCTGCTGACATCACCCATGATTTTAATCACAAGTGACCAATGTTCAACATGCCAGCTGAGGCTGTCCATAGAAAAGGTGCTCAAACCAGCACAGAATTTAGTGTCCACCATTACTCAGCTACACAAGTTTCCATACTTTTCCTCAATTGTAGGCAAACACCAGAGTACAGTTAGAAAGGTGGCCTGCACGTGTACTGCAGTTTGGAAGATTTCAGCTAAACTGATTCCCTGTCAGTAATGTAGGTCTTTAACCAATGTGATTACAACCTTAATGGGTTCAACATCTAGGGATCAACCATATGAATGTTCCCCCCCTAAAGCACCAGTTGCCAAACTGGAGCCTTACTGCTAGTACGAACATGTTCAGGCCTTTCGCCAAGACAACCAAACCTGTTAGCATATGTACAACCCTGTTACAAAGGACTGTCTGCATATTCCAGCTGTATGTTTCATATGCAGGAATGGTTTAATGTAACAAGGGACAATTTCATTTAGCTTTCTGGTTGGAGTCTTGATCACTTCAGCATCAACTTGGATCTAATCCTTCAGCCCTGAAGATGGAGAAAGTATGTTCCTCTAAAACACTGGTATCCACTTACAAGATGACACTGTATCAAAAGCCAGAAGACAGACAATTGACATACACTACTTCAGCCAACGACAATGAACATTCATTTAATGGTTCATATTTCTTAAAACAGACTGCTAATTGGGAATGTGTATTTTTGTATTAGCATAAAGCAGTTTGTATGCAAGAAAGTGGAACACTATATAACAACAATATGACCAGCGTTCTCCCATGGCCTCTAAATGCCAATTTATCATTCTCCACTTCTCTCTCTCTCTCCAACTCTGTCTCTAACTCTGAACCCTAAAAACATCCACATTAATTTTCAAAGGTGACAGAATTGTCATTGTTTAAAATATGTCCATCATGATACAGAGTGTAAAAGATAAATAACTTGTTATTTAATACGTAGAGACAACGTTCATGTTTCACTAATGTAAAGTCCTGGCAAAAACAACCATGTTCAATTATCATGCTTAACCCTCAAACAATGACAGGTACAATAAAATTACAGGGTTTCTGTTACGATGTTGATTGCCTCTGGTATTTAAATTTTTGTGCATCATTAGGGGAAAACCTGAATATTATTATTGGAACCATAACAGATGAAAATACGCAGGAACTGCTATTCAGTAGGAAATAAAACACATGTTTTCAGTGCTTCTTAAAAAGTCAGTAAGTACCGTTATTGCCTGAATATATACAATAATGTTCCAGAAAATTCAACACATCAGAATTATTTTACTGCATTTGTTGCTGGTTGAAAATTTCTGTTAGGGAACATTGTATTCTTAAGATGCCTGTTGCAGAAGTGAACATGGTGCCCCATGCAGCAGGTAGCTAGTCTTGTTGAACCCACAAACACCTAGACTGTGTAGAGAACATGAACGCAGCACAAGACAGTCAAAAACCCAACCAATGTATCACCAACATATTTCTGAGCATACATGGCCAGAAAACGGACAGAAATTTCACAATTAAGAAATACATAATCCTGATTAAGAAACTGAAAGCAAGTAACATTTAGAAATACTGTAAAAGGATTTTCTTTAACTTTATTACAATAAAGAAAAATGTATTTAGTTCAATGTAACACAAATCCATTCCTGCACTGGGTACTAAGCTAATGGATTCACAAAACAGGTAAGGAAGTAACACTAGACTTTGCTTATGGACAGTAACCTAAAACACTGCACACCATGTGTATCTCTTCATTAGATAGGAATGTAACGTGCCATACCCCTTAATGATACCATATTGACCTTCCCACATTTAATTCCGAAAAGTCAGTTTCAGTGGCACTTCCAGGAGTGGCAGAAATCTTGGACCCGGTACATGAACTCAGAAGGGGACTACTTTGAAGGGGAAACCACCAACCAGTAGCAAAGGCAAGCATGTATTGCGTTATCAATTCAGTCTGGATACTTCATGATACACCCTTGTGTAAGACAGGGTAAGATCCCAGTTTTTCATTAAAAGTAAGACACTACCGTAAGTAAATACATTCCATTAACGTTCTAATATTAGACCTGATGAAGGCTTTAGTCTAAAGCCAAACACATAACCATATTTTTATTATCTCCATGCAGTAAGCTGAATTGACCAAAAAGACCCTCCTATTTGATACAGACACTTTGCTTAGATAGGGTATGAGGTGGTCTTTGGTACAATTGTACCTGCTTTGTTTTGTACTTCATCAGGATTGTCTAAACACTGTCACCACACACACAAACATGTATACTAGCTTTCAGTAACAATTACAAGATACATATTAATTTATTCAACAATATGTATCATGGGGGCATCAAATTACAGAATGTGAACAGCAGGACACAAGTGTAGGAGCCAGACTGCCAAAAAAGTGCACAATCATGTTCACTTCTGAAAAGATACTGCTTTGCTGAACTGCTGAATTCCTGGTTAATAATCACATGCTTGTAGGCATATAAAGTCATCCCATGTGTGATTCTCAGAATATGTAGATGGTAATGGGAGAAAAAAATGGATAAATTTAATGGACATGACATGTAATGGAATCAGAATAGCAGTGAATATGTATTCCGTACTGTTTTCACATTACTGACTGCACAAACTTACCTCTAGCAAAGGGATTTCCAAGAGATGGTGGTTTCAAGGGTGATGGGCTCTGAGATGTTCCTTGCTGTGGGGACTCGGTGCTTCCAAGCATCAGCTGTGATGGTCGCAGGTACACTGGTTTGGGTGATGAAGACAAACCTACTGGAGTTGGTGATGAGGTAGCACAACTTAAGTGTGACAATCCCCCAAATGCTGGTTTCATTGCAAATGGGTTGCTGCCAAAGGTGATGTTAGTGAGGTGAGGTGAGGCTGAAACAAGTAATTTTGAATACTGTCAATAATGTTAATGAATAATCATAAACATTTAAGTAATGACACATCAGCTGTTTCATCACAATCACAGAAATCTATGCCTGTCCTATCATAAGGCTTTGTTATTACAGAATTACAAGCATCGGGTTTTGAGATGTCAGATCACAAGTTCCAAAACACGGTAACAATGAAAGCAATTTTCTGAAAACAAATGGTAATTTAATAACAGTTTAGCTGATTTGACCTGCTTATGTCAGGAACACAGGGAATTCAATCATGACTATCTTTATAAAAATTCAGCACATTAACCTTTCTAGAAGGTGCATTGGTGTTATAATGCTGGCAAGTTTATAACAACATGCTATCTGTAGCACAGAAAGTCTGTGCAATAGAAATGTAAGCTTTATGATTACTGTTCCACATTCCTTACTTCCAGTCTCGTTCTCAGGTGTGTTCAAGAAGGAAATGGGAAAGAGAATGCTGGCAGTCACTTGTGGATCGGCTTTCTATACTTAATAAAAGCACATCAGCATGATACGCTTGTCTGTGACTGACAGGATCTCACTGTTTTGAAGGTGCATGTCCCAGTAAAAAGTATGGCCTTTATTGAGGAACCACAGAATGTACACCTTCAGCTCCCTATTATAAAAATCTGGTACAAGACTATAACTCAAACACATGACAGAACATATTTTCCAACTAACAAGTATGAATGAGGGTTTAGACAAAATACATAATAATGGAATTACAATGGTAAAATCTGCCATGTCAAAAGAAATCTACTTGTCAACACTAAAGCATTTTGATGCTGTCTACTTTTTAGAAGAAATTACTTTGAAATTGGGCACTATCTGGTGGATGCAAAAGTTACGGACTGACATGGAATGAATTATCACAAACAGTGAGAGTGTAGAAGTTAAAGCTGTGCCTCATGTAAGACCTCAAGAGATACCCAAAACTTCAGCTAAAGGCAGTCTAGGTTATTACAAATAAATGAGGAACAAACCATAGACTCAATGAAGGATGCAGGCAAAATCAGAGCCTGATCCAGGCAGGAGATAAAAAGTGTACCACAGAAGTAAAATACATATACATTGTGTCTCTGTCATCATTTCCCTGAGCATGGCAACTGTCACAGAATATCCTGGCAGATGCAGGCTCTCTACACAATTAAGCTGCCATGGTCAGGGAGATGATAACAGAGATACTGTGTGGTATTGTACTTCATAAATCTGACTATAGTAACTGTTCCTGTATTTGTCAATAAACATATGCAGATAGAACCGTCTTAACACAGCTGTAATTGTATTAGCAAGAGCTTAAGTCACTTTATTGTTGGTCTAGGAAGACGACATGTTTCGACCCGCTTCGTCTTCCTAGACCAACAATAAAGTGACTTAAGCTCTTGCTAATACAATTACAGCTGTGTTAAGACGGTTCTATCTGCATATGTTTATTGACAAATATACCTCCAGCACAGCGGAGATGAACAAACTAAAAACTGTTCCTGTAACTAACTTCATATAAAATTTTGTTCATATGAAGACAAAATTACTAAGCATCATCAGTGCTGACTGTGATGCAGCAGACTGACCATTGACCTTTATCAGTGATGCACTGCATTATGTCAGTGGTGAATGTGAGAAGTCCAGCTGGTTGAGTAGCACATTTTTCAGGCTGATACTTTTGTCCATGCGTTAAAATCCTGTTGCCAGTCTATAGTACCAGGAAACTACTCCTGGACAACAAAGGTTAAGGAGATATTTTGCACTTGTCAGACAATGGCAAGAAGAAAAGGAAAATAAATTATATAATTCCCTCATGAAATAAGTAAAGTTCAGCAGTCCCACCAAACTCTGCATAACCACTGAACCTGATATGCTAATTAAATGTGATTTAATTAAACTTAACCACATTTAGCATAGTTGGTGTAGTGACTACACTATGGCTTGGATGTAATAAACTGTAGTTCAATTCTTGGCAGTGGCAAGATCTATACTCTCAAGTGTCCCACCTGGCCTCCCATTCAATGTGCACTGGAAGTAAAGCGGCTGGAGCATGAAACTGACCACTCACCAGTGACTAAGTGCCAAGGTCAAGAATGATTGCAGTTACACTTCTGCTCCCCCATATGCCTTCACTGTATACAAGGGAAAAACTTTACTTTTACATTTAAATGAAACCTACTGTACATATGTCATGCATTTCCTAATCAGAACTGCTGGACACAAGGATATACAAAGAGGAACTAGTTATGATGCTATGATGTGGCATGTGGTATAATATTTCGTACAAAATTTGCAAATAAATTTCTAATATACCATTACATCAAATTTCATATTCCTAGCTAAAACCACACATAAATTGTCACCATATGATAAAAATTTAGATAAACAAGTACAGGTACAAGTACGGGCAATGTGTACACACAATAAAAATTTAGATAAACAAGTACAGGTACAAGTACCGGCAATGTGTACACACAATAAAAATTTAGATAAACAAGTACAGGTACAAGTATGGGCAATGTGTACACACAATAAAAATTTAGATAAACAAGTACAGGTACAAGTACCGGCAATGTGTACACACAATAAAAATTTAGATAAACAAGTACAGGTACAAGTACCGGCAATGTGTACACACAATAAAAATTTAGATAAACAAGTACAGTTACAAGTACCGGCAATGTGTACACACAATAAAAATTTAGATAAACAAGTACAGGTACAAGTACTGGCAATGTGTACACACAATATAAATTTAGATAAATAAGTACAGGTACAAGTACCGGCAATGTGTACACACAATAAAAACATGGTGCATGCATTCCCTTTTATAGAATTATTAAAAAACAAAGAACATACACACTTGAAAGTTTAATAAAGTAACAGTTGTAGCAGCACAAATATACTTGTGTACGTGTAGACCCATAAATTCAGAGGAGACAAAGTTTTCATTAATTCTTATCAAGAATAAGAAACTTTCATAATCTGTGTGTTTGGAAGACCAATGATGATTGTTGATTATAAAAGTTTGAAACTGAATGCATAGCAACAACATTTCTCAGGGGCCCACCCCCTTGCATTTAACTTGTCCACCATGAAACACATTAAAAAATGTATCCACATAAAATATATGCTTCCTTCTCCCAAATAGCTCTTGTGTGAAACATTTTTAGCCTCAATAAATAATCAGCACATTACACTTCAGGTGAATGGAAAAAGGTCTTCACATAAAGGGGCCATAATTTAGTTACACTTCAATCACAACTGAACAGTGTGGACAAATTTTAGTGTAACTCTCCAACACCTAACTTCATTAGTGTAAACAGCAGTTTACACATATTGCCATAACAATGGACATACAGAATAATTTTAATAGGAATTCCACATGGATGCAAATGTGCCTCAAAATGGCACCTTTTGTTGATGAGATCTGCATGCCACATTCATCATCCAGAATTCTGTAAGTTAACATGGGGACCAAGTCAGGGATAACAAAACTCATAGTTTCTGCAAGTTTTCCACTTATAAATGAAATGCTACATTTTTATACCCAAGTCATCAGTTTCAAATATATTAAAAACTTAAACATAACTACTGCTGGTAAAATTATGCAGGAATATAATCATATAGAATCACAAATTTTTTTACCTCTGTATGTGATACTTCCCTTTTATGGAGTAATTAAAGGCTTCATGATGCTGACAGTTGTTACAGATGTTCATGTGTTGAAATTTTATTGCATGCATGTTTGTAAGGTAGTTTGTTCAGTGTTACAAGATTTATGCACTGGTTTAGCTTTTTCATATACCTAGTTTACCACTGCTTCCAAATATGGGTTTGCTGGAAGAGAAACTGTGGGTAACTGAAGAACACTGGGTTCCATTCCCTGCACTCTTACAACTGGATGTTTCTTCTTCTGACACATCCACCTTCATCATTATGGCAGATCTGTGCGAAAATGACCTTTCCTGTCAACATATAAAAATATGTAGATGAACAAAATAGGAAATCTAACCCCTCTACTTTTACAGTGTAAACTGCTACCAGACTAATCTGTACCACATGCAAGAAGACAAAACTTTTTTTATTTTATTTATTTACTCATTTATTTATTCATCATACAGTCTATACCCCATGCAAGGTTGAAAAACCTACTGGATACCAGTCAATGCACAAATAAATAAAAAAATACATATAGTAATCAACAAACTAATAAATTAAAAATGGACTTGAATGAACAAACATGGTTCTAAGTTCATCAATGATTACAATGAATTCAAGACATCATATAAACATAAATGCAAATAGATATAAATAAATTTAATATTCATGGAACCGTGCATCGTAGTATGAATCAGTACCAATAACCAACAAGATGCAACTTGGTAACGGGATTTATTATTCCTCAGTACATTAAAAGCTCAACATGTTTCGAGCGGTATGTCGCTCATCATCAGGAGCCCCAACTGTATTTACAGCCTCTGGTTTACATACGCGTGTGGTGATCGCCCGTAGTCAGGTCTGAGTGGGAACTGGCTCAGTGGTGACCGTCCGTAGTCAAGCCTGAGTGGGAACTCATACCAAGTTGCATCTTGTTGGTTATTGCTACTGAGATATAAATAAAGCCATAGGACACAAACATTTAAAGCAGAGAAAGTATGTGATGAAGTTTGTCAATCATTTGATTCAAACAGTCAGTGATAAACAGAATGTTAACATAAAAACAGATTTGTTCATAGAAACAGGATAATAAACCATGCACTTTCATTCATTTGAATTAAAGTATTCATCAACAGAGCAGAAGGAATTAGTATATAGGAAAATATTTAAGGATGATTTAAATTTTTGTTATTTTATTGGACAAGTTTTTTATATGGGAAGGGAGAATGCTGAAAACCTTCATGCCAGTGCAGTAGATTCATTTTTGATATAATGCTTATGTAATGTTTTCAAGAATTAATTGGAAATATGCAACAACTTATGAAATCAATAAGATTATTAAATCACTAAAGACTAAAAACTCATATGGGTATGATGAAATCCCCATAAAAATTTTAAAATTGAATGCCCCTTTTATCATTTCCCCCTTGACCTATATTTGTAACATCCCTTTCCTCTGGTGTATTCCCCCGAAAGACTAAAATATGCTACAATCAAACCTGTCTATAAAAAAGCAGACAAACTTCTCACTGCAAATTACATGCCAATCTCTCTTTTACCATCTTTTTCTGAGATATTAAAAAAACTAATATATTCAAGATTATATACACACATATGTACTAATAACATACTAGTTAAGAAACAATATGGATTTAGAATTAATAGTTCCACTGAGGCTGCATCCTATTATGTAATTAATAAAATATTAAAAGCTACGAATAATAGACTTTCAGTAGGAGGTACATTTTGTGACCTTAAGAAGGCCTTTGAATGTGTTAACCATGGAATTCTAGTAGATAAACTTCAGTTTTATGCAATTAAGGGGAAATTATTAGCTTTGATACAATCTTATCTCAGAGGAAGATACCACAAAGTACTTATTGACAAATTTAATGCATATGATGATGTTTCTTGTGGATGGAAAAAAATTACAAATGGAGTTCCTCAGGTTTCGATCTTGGGCCCATCATCATCGAGTCCTTTTACTCCCTGTGGAGCACAGGGCATCCATGAAGAGCTTCCAAGCTTTGCAATCTCCAGCTATCCCCTTGACCTTGTTCCACGATCTTCCTGTGTTTCTTATTTCATCCTCTATTGTCCTTCGCCACATTCTCTTCAGCCTACCTCTTTTCTACACCACTGAGGATTCCAATCTAATGCGGTTTTCTCTATTGCTCCTGCTTCTTTACATAAAGTGTGTTCCATCCAATTCCATTTTCTTCTTTTTATCTGAATTTCTATTGGTTTCTGTTTGGTAATTTTCCATAGTTCTTCATTTGTAATCTTATCGGTCCATTTTATATTCATTATTTGTCTTAAGCATTTATTTATAAATGTCTGCAATCTTCTTGTTATCTGGTTGGTAGTTTTCCAGGTTTCACAGGCATATAATAATACTGACTTCACATCTGTACTGAATATTTGTATCTTAACTCCTTTTGATATGTTGATTTCTCCATACAGGATAGAGTTGAACAAATATGCCATTTGCTTTCTTGATTCTACTTGTTACATCCTCCTCCGTTCACTGACACCACACTTCCTAGGTATACAAAGGATCCAACTTCTTCAATTTCTGTTTCCTCCAATCTAAATTTCTGTATGTTAGATGTGTTACTCTCATCCCCTTTGTCTTGTTTATGTTAATATGTAAACCAGTTAATTCTGCTTCCTCCTTTAATCTCTTTAGCTTTTCATCCATATCGCAAAATCTCTGGGCTACCAGACAAATATCATCTGCACAGTCCAAGTCCTCCAGTCTTTCTTTCATACTCCACTGTATTCTTCTCTTCCTTAAGCCTTTCATTCTTTTCATAACTCTGTCTAATATTAGCAGAAAAAGGGTTGGGGATAGAATACATCCTTGTCTTACTCCACTTCTGAGCTCTATGAATTCAGAGAGCTTTCCTTTATGGGAAATTGTGCACTTAAATCTGTCATACAGTATTTTGATTATTTGTGTAATCTTCCTTGGGGTACCATACTCCTGAAGCGTGGGCCACATTATTTCTCTCTTCACAGAGTCAAATGCCTTTTCAAAGTCGATAAATGTCACATATAGAATGGCCTGCCATTCTACACTTTGTTCTAGTATTATCCTTAGAGTATTTATTAAATCCACGCAGCTTCAGTGTTTATGGAATCCAGCTTGTTCTTTTTGAAGGTGTTGTTCCACTTTATTCTGTATTCTACTTAAAATAACTCTAGTCAGAATTTTGCTGGGAATACTTAAAAGGGTGATTCCAGTTGTTGCAATTTGATAGGTCTCCTTTGTTCGATATCTTGACAATTAGTCCTTCTTCCCATTCCTCAGGGATCTTCTCTTCTTTCCATATTTTCTTTAATAGAGGATATAGCAGTTCTACAGTTATTTCAGGGTCAACATTTAGTGATTCTGGATTTATATTATCTAGACCTGCTGCTTTCCCATTTTTTAACTGTGTCAGGGCTAGCTGTATTTCAGTTTTTGTAGTAGGAGGGTCCAAGTTTACTTCGGTTTCATTTTAATTTTCATTACTATTATCTTTAACATTTCTCACTTCTTGCTTACTTTCTGCTTCGTTATCATCTTGGTTGAATATTTTGGAAAAATGTTCTTCCCATCTCTTCAATTGTTCTTCTTGTGTTGTTAAGAGCATTCCCGATTTAGTTTTCACTGGTCTGTTCATCCTAAACTTTCTTTGAGACAATTTTCTTATAATATTATAGAGATCCTTTATGTCCCAATTCCTTTCTGCTTCCTCTACAAGTTCTGTTTGTTCATTTATCCAATTTTGCTTATCCTTCCCAATACTTCTCTTTACTCTCTTATTAATTTCTGAATATTGTGTTTGTTTGGGCCCATTGTTTTTTCTTATTTATATAAATGACTTACCCATGGCAAAAGACAGTGATTCTGAAGTTGGGCTCTTTGCAGATGATACCAGCATTATAATAACTAGCCCTAATCAAGAGGCACATCAAAGAGCATTAAACAAAACACTTTCTGATATAAATTCATGGTTTAAAGGCAACTTCCTATCGCTTAACCTTAACAAAACATATTATTTACAATTTTGAACAAAAAAATACATTGACAATAAATTAGATATTAACTACTTGAATAAAACTATTGCTAATTTTCCATACACAAAGTTTCTGGGTCTGGCAGTTGATGATACTCTAATTGGAACAACCATATTGATCATCCAGATTGAACTCTGCATGTTATGCAATAAGAGCTGTTAATGCAATGTTGTCAAGGAAAGCCTTAAAAATGTTATATTTTTCATACGTTCACTCTATCATATTATACGGAATAATATTTTTGGGGTAACAACCCTAACAGTATTAAAATATTCAAAATGCAAAAGAAAAAAAAAAATTTTTAAAAATTATGAATAAGTCAAAGAAAATGGATTCATGTAGAGAACTGTTTAAAACAATGGAAATTTTACCTCTCTATTCTCAGCATATATTTTCTCTCTTAATGTATGTGGTGAACAACAAACATTTATTTACAAAAAAACTTGGAAGTCAAAACAATGCAGAGAATGCTTTTCAGTGTTCAAAAACAGTATCAGAATATAATACTGATATGACTCAATGGTCCCATAAAAAATGGGCCCCAGTATTCCTAGTTGCAATCACAGCACACCGCACACCAATTTTAACATCAGGTATTGCCATCTCATGGATTAACATGTAATTTCCGCAGATCAGTACCTGTTATTCTGTGAGCTGACTTATCTATCAGGATGCATCAACCTCCATCACTAAACAGAACAAACGTGGGGTCTACTTTTCCAACATGAGACTGACTGACTATTGACAGCACGGTAGGTAGCAGGCTCACTCAGTTATCCACATCCTATGCAGAAATGTAGCATATGGAATTTACTAATGAGAAAGGCCAGACAAACTAAAGACCTGGCAGAAATGAATAGCAAAATCATCTGCACACTCCCTCCTACTCTTACACAGACACAGGACCATCTCTCCTTTCTTACTGTAAGACATTATGCAATTTCTTGACCTAGGAAACAAAGGACCAAAAACACAAAATATAATTCAACAAGAAACACACAACATTTCCCACCTACAGTGAGAGAGGAGTCAAGCCATGGAAGATAACAAGACATTACTGTACCCCACTGCTGTTTGCCAAGTGTCTTCTCTAAAAAACATTAAATAACCAAGGACAGTTCTCATTTACTGTCCCTCCACTCTTTTCACCACAAAACATGGAACATGAAGGGAAAGGAAGCCCGTCTATGATCAACACTATCTATCATCAATACTCCTAAAACAGTCCTGAAAGTACCTCTCTCTCACAAACAGACAGACAGACACACAAACCAAGAAACAAACACACTAATCACAAAGCTCAACAGTTCAGTATTTGAAAATACATATCCCCGCATACGTTCTCACAGATGTGAAGCAAGAACACTAGTATAAAGAACAATGGATTGTGATGACAAAACAAAATCTATTTGGAGTATAAAGGATCCTTATTTTACCTGACAAACATTGTTTGTCATTTCCTGTCAGTTCAGTTATGCTACACACATGTCCAATCACTGGTAGGCTGATCCACTTCTCATTTCAGAACATGCTGAATCATCTGGTGGCCATTACATGCACTTCATATAATATGCAACAAACTCTGTGATGAAAATCATGAAACAGAACTGGATTTTCTGAACGGTTACCTTCACATATTCTGATTAATGCTGAAGCTTGGTTGAATCTCAATGGATAAGTGAACTTTCAAATAACAGGCTTCCCAAGTTAATCCTCAAGTCCCATTACATGATATTACAGATGTGTGGTATGCTATGACAGCCATTAGAGTTACTGGACTCATGTTTTTCTGAAAGCATAAATTCACCCTAATATGTCAGACACAGTCTGACACAATTTTTTGAACACCTCTTTGATTATGAGACAACCTATACCTCTTCTCAGCAAGGCAGTGTGAACAACTTTATGTGTTTCTTCGAGCAGCAGTCTCCGAACTTACTCAATTCACAGTGCTCTTAGTGTCTCAACAATTTTTTTATGGCACTCCTAGGTTTGCTTTCTCTCTCTGTTTGTTAGTATCCAGGTTTCTGATGCACATGTTAAAGTTTTGTCTACTATTATGTTCTTAGCCTTAATTTTAGTTTTTAGATATATTTTTATTTCTAAAAAATTTTTGTAGCATGAAGTATGTTTTGTTAGCATTTTTTATTCTTTCTTGTAAATCTATGTGGTGCTTGTTATTTAGTAATAAAACAGCATCAATAAATAAATTAATCAACCCCTCCAGCCAAAGGCTTGATAGTAAAACTGCTTCTTCCATTGTCAAATTACAAGTGTTGCCTTAATGTAACACCACACATTCAATTACACTAAGGAACCAACCACTCAGAATATCATGGTTTATACTCTTCATGAAACTGTGAAGCATAATGACTCTTCAGAAACTTTACTAAGATTCCAATAACTTAAGATAATCTACCTTTATGGTGTCATATATTTACTTTTCAGAAATGACGTGTAGACATTGTTAGGTTGAAATTAAAATTACTTATCAGTGGCTTAATACATAAACCACAAACTATCCCAACCTTGCCTTAAAATCTGGTGTTTATGTTGGCAATCATGGCTTAACAACAATACATGAAAATTAATTATACCTTTATTATACATTAGTGTAATTCAATTTACCAAAACCATACAACTACACAGACTTCTGCTACCTTAGGTTCAGATCTTGATTGCTGCAATTAATCCCCCCTTTAGTGTGTGCCACTGATTTGTTGGATGTAAAAGAAACACAAAATTATGGCCTCATCCTAACATTCATCACAGGTTATAAACCTATAATTCTGAATATCATAATAAGCCCTGAAATAAGGAAATAAAATACAACTCCTCAACTATATATTGGTATAAGCGTGCACACGGCAAATACGCGAATCGTAACGTTAATTAATAGACAATCATTAGAACAACGTTGCTAACCTCAAAGAGTTAAGAATCACACAAATAAATAATACTACACCTGTATATTATTGGTTTTCCGTGACTCTTCGTCCATCGGAGATGAGGTGTCTAAAATAAAAGGCAAGGAATAAAACGCGATTTTCATAAAGTGGTTATTTTTGCTAACTGGAGCTACCAACAAGCAATACATGGCTACATAAAAAAAATACACAAGGGATGTAATCAGTCATGTCAAAACTTAGGTATTTCAACAAAAATATTCCTAACCACATGCAAAACAAAGTCGTTTAAGTTTCAAACGTGTGTACTTGACATCTTTACGTCCAACTAAAAATAATGATACGCAAAGGAAAACAAGTAGCTACTATTTACCATTCTGCAAATCCGCCATACTATTTTCAAAATCCAATAGTACTCAGGTTGGCCAAAAATGGCGCCATAAACATTGCAACAACCCAGAAAATTGTGCTGCCTAATTTAGAACGCACTGTACAAGCTATATCACAGACACTTCCAGAGATATGTCTACCAGCATAACCACAGAGTACACAAATAATTGTGGCCTGTTAAAGTGACTGCACATCGCACAGATCATTTAGGCACATCGGTCGCTGTTTGAATTGATGTATTAGATCCGTGCAGCATGCGTTGGAAAAGCAGCCAAGCTGAAGTATAAACTGCCTTAAAATTGATCCCTCTGTACCTTCTAATTGATACCATAGTTTCCACATTTGGGTAAATTTGGCCTAGGTATCTTACTGCGACGCCATTTAGCAATGCAAATATGTGCAGTAAATCGTTACTACCATAAGACGGTGAATAAAATTCTGCCTGTTTTACATTTATCGTTTTCTTTCGATGACATTCACTTCAGGAGGTCTTTATGCTACTAAGGACTTGTGTCTTTTCTAAAAACAGGTGCATGACAGGCACAATTTTTACTTAGCAACCTAAATAATTTTCCCGCATTTTCAACATTTTACGTCCGGTTTGTATTAAATTCAGTACAGGAGATATCCATGAAACTTTATTAAATAATTGCGGGTTTCGTGTAAATCGGCGCAGCGAACGCCACACTTTAATTGGGGACGTAAGTGAATTTCTTGATTTTCCCTCTGTATTTTCGACATTTATTGACCGACTTGTGCGAAATTCATTACAACATTAGAAAATGATGCTGTGTGAGCCTCGAATTTCGTAAAATCGCACTGGGGTCATACGTTTCTGATACACGTCAATGAAGTTACATTCACGCGTGTAGTCAAACCATGTGATATAAGGTACAGAATGCCTTGCTAAACTCTCATGTACTGCGTCGTGGAATACACAGTGTGCAGCCTAGTATTGCTGTTAATGCGTATATACGTGTGTCACGATCTGGAAATTTTGAAAGCCAACAACCAGGCCATGAGAGGCATTTATTACAACTACAGATCCCCCCCCCCCCCCCAATTTTAAGTATCCCACTGTATTATTTCGATTATAGAGGACTAAATACTGTCCACACAACTAATTTGCATTAGTATTAATTTATGGCAACATGTTTCGACCAACATTAGTTATTTTCAGGCCACTAAAACCGTAAGTGGTACAAAATACAATTGCATTATTTAGTGTTAATAATTATATCTCAATTGTACATTTTATATATTTATATTGGTCATGATCATTGTTCTGGTGATAGGTAAAATTCTGATATTAGTATTATTCACATGTTAAATTATAAACTTGAATAAGGCCTTGCTGGAATTGGCATATTTCCATAAGGATCTGCATTTTTATCGTGCTTGTGGAGTACCAGGTATACTCTTGCTGAATGACAGAGTTTTACATTCTTTTAGATACTTCATGAAGAGAGACATTTCATGTAACCTTATAAATGTTTGTATAATTTAGTTACCTTATTCCTATTTTGCTGTAACTTCTTTTTTAGATTTGGTCCTTAACTGCACTTACTGATGTTACTGTCCATGAAATATTGGATGTGGTCCATAATATATAAATGACCAACAAATTGCACTACAATGTTTATGATGTATTTTATTCACAGTGACCTCACCAACATGTTTAGCAGCCATCTTTAGAGTGATATAACAAGAATACAAAGACACAAATGTGGTTAGCTGTGTTGCCATAACTCCATAACAAAAAAAAAAATTTATTATAATTTCAGTTAAAATTATATAAAACAAATATGGTTTAAAAATGAGTAATTATTAAAGGCTTGGGAGTTTAGTCTGTGCAGAGTGATGCTTGATGCAGTGATTTTGTGAGTTTTAATCCAATGTGTAGGCAAGAAATTATACCATAAGTCCATTTATTAATGGTAAGTCTGACCATGATGCCCAATTAATAACCCTGAATAATATATTTTTATAGAAACTAGTAGTTTATTTCAACTAAAATTAAGTTATGAAAGCATATATTTGAAGGAAATGATGTAAATATTATATTCAACAATTTTCAATGCCTATTTTCTATTGTATCTTTATTAAGAAAAACATCACATTTCATCAAAAGTATAACCTATGGATAACAACAGGAATAAGGATCTCATGTAATAAGAAAAGGGAAATATATTATTAAAACAGAAACAGGTAAAACAAATCACCAATTGGAAGTTCAGTCACTGCAACTAATAATACAGTAACGGATAACCACGATATGATTGCTAAAACCTTTAATAAATATTTCATATCTGTAGCAGACTCAATCATCAGTGGCGTTAAGAGTGGTAATAATGATCATGAAAACAATACCAATCCTATGAATTATTTATTTCATCATTTTAAGTATCCATTCCCAAATATCCAATGGCTTTATACCTCAACTGGTGAATTATGAAACATCAACAAACCCCTAAAAACTAAAAACTCTTGCGGTTACAATGAAATCCCTACTAAAATTTTAAAAACAAGTGCTCTTTTTCTCATTTCCCCTTTAACATATACTTGTAATAAGTCTCTCTCCTCGGACATTTTCCCTGATAGATTAAAATATTCTATAATCAAGCCAATATTTAAAAATGGAGATAAACTTATCACCTCCAATTACAGACCCATATCTTTGTTAACTTCTTTCTCAAAGGTCTTTGGAAAGCTTATTTCATAGTAGGTTATTCACACACATATGCATGAATGACGTACTTGTTAATGAGTAATATGGCTTTGGACCCAACATTTTAACTGAAAGAGCACCATACAAATGAGTAAATGAAATTTTAGTAGCAATGAGTAAGAAAATGTCAGTGGGAGGTATATTTTGTGACCTGGAGAAAGCTTTTGACTGTGTAAATCATACAATACTACTAGATAAATTAGAATTTTATGGGATTGTTGGGAAATTTCATTTGTTGATAGAATCACATTAAATGCTAGATTTCAAAGAGTACCTCTTGATAATACAAATTCCTCATGATAACGTCTCATACTCCAACTGGGAAGACGTTAAAAGTTCGGTTCCACAAGGCTCAATTCTTGGCCCTTTGCTTTTTCTTCTTTATATCAATGATTTGCCCAAAATAGCAACTAAGGATTCCAATATTGTCTTATTTGTGGATGATACAAATATCACAGTAACCAAATCTAATGATGCAGATCTTAAAATAGTAACAAATGAAATATTTTTAGATATTAACAAATGGTTAAAACTAACCTACTATCTTTAAACTTTAGTAAAACTCATTGCTTAGAATTCAGAGCAGGATATTTTTAATGATAACAACATTAATGTTTGCTATAACAATCATTGCATCTCCAACACCACTTACACAAAGTTTTTGGGGTTAATCATAGATGAAACCTTGTCCTGTAAATACCATATTAATTGAATAATGTCCAAGTTGAATTCAGTTTGTTTCGCGATAAGATCAGTTAAATCCATATTGTCCCAAGAAACTTTAATAATAATATATTTTTTTATGTGCACTCCATTTTAATTTATGGTATATTTTGAGACATTTTGCCATCCAGCATTAAAATATTCAGAATTAAAAAAAAAAACATTATCAGAATCATAAAAAATTCAAGAAGTAGGGATTCCTTCAGAGATCTATTTAAAAGATGAGATTATTACCTTTATGTTCACAACACATATATACTATGTTATTACACATAGTGAATTAAAAACATCTATACACAGTGGATATGGAGATTCATAACGTTAATACCAGATACAATACCAATCTTCATCCACCCATTTCCAGTTTGACTAACTTTCAGAAGGGGGGTTATTACTCTGGAATAAAGATTTTCAGTCACCTCCAGCAAACATAAAAAGTTTAATGAATGATTTGGAATGTTTTCGCCTTCTCCTAGCAAGGTTACTTAATTCTAATTCATTTTATGCCTTGGAGAAATTCTTTAACTATAATTGATATCCACACATTTTGTGTTGTTTTTTAGGTTTAGGTAGTTTTAAAGATTGCCTCCACAATTCATAATTCCTATGACAAGGATTATGAAAAGTCATTCTTGGCTGTTGAGTTATGGTTGTTTGATGTATCTAGATGAATAATGATGACTACTGCTGATTTCGCATTACTTGATATTTAAATTTAACTATGATGTGTTTAATTTTAATTATAGAATGCTTGTTATGTGACCATTCCTACATCCTCATGATATGTGTTATGTATCTATGATTGGATTTATGGAAAAGAATACAGATGATGATGATGACAAAAACTGTGTTATTCTTATTTTCCTCAAGATTTGGGAGTGTGTTACTGTATTACAATATCTCTAAATAATTTGTGGTGTTGGATATATATATGCTTAATTGAACTGGGTTTGATATATGTTAAAATATTGTAGTTTAGTCTCAAGAGTACTTAGTTCTTATAAACATTTTTTACACTCACTGTTTGGAAGATGCTGGACATCAGGTAGATAAGCAGGTAAACCTATAAACATTATATATCTACCACCAAAAAAAAAAAAAACATACTGAAACAACATTATTTCAATGTCTTACCCAAGAGAATCTTATATACAGCATATATATACCATCAACACAGCATATATAATTTTAATTTTGGAATGCTTGTTATGTGACCATTCCTACATCCTCATGATACATGTTACGTATCTATGATTTGATGTATCTAGATAAAAGTTTAATGAATGATTCGGAATGTTTTCGCCTTCTCCTAACAAGGTTACTTAATGCTAATTCGTTTTATACCTTGGAGGAATTCTTTAACTATACTAGATACCCACACATGTTTTGTAATCATTAGTGTCAAGAGTACTTAGTTGTGTTTAATTTTAATTACGGCATGCTTGTTATGTGACCATATATATATATATATATATATATATATATATAAAACACACACAAATTTCCTTACAGCATCTTAATTTACCTCAATTTACCCCTTATAATCACTCCACCCTGAGATAAAAGGTATGGGCCAGTAAAGGAATAATTTGACATTAACATCAGCAATAGTGGGCACCTTCAAGACTTTTTCCCTCAGAAAAGAACCTCCAGTACCAATTGGGTAATAGGCAGTGGTGGGCCCCAGGGCTGGCCTGGACATGTTGGCAAAAAAGGAATATTCATGTCCCTGCCAGAAATTTGGGTTATTCCAGTTCAAATTATCATAATTCACAAATGAGCTGAATGTAAACCTTTCACAACATATAACAAATTCCACTCAAACCAAAGTCAACAAGTACAAAGATGGACATGGTGTAACTCTGGCACATTCATCCCCTTTTGTTCAAATATATACAAAACTGCAAGACTTGCAGAAAATGTATACTATATATAAAACATATTTTCTGCATAATGTGTATTTGAAACATCTTTTACTTTTAATAAATAATGAGTTATAAGTGAACTTATGTTTTCACTAATGTGTGTACCAACACATTTTAACCAAAACTGTAGCAATGTGTTCACAAATATTAGTGAAACTCCCCAGATACGAAATTTCTAAAACATTGGTTCTGCAGTTTAGTTGATATGCCAACACTCATGCAACTTACAAAGGTCTATGCATATTTTTATGACTTTTTTTTTGTGAACACAACAAGTATAAAAGTACAAAGAGAGGAGAAAATTTAAATATTAATAAATTATGTAGCAGCATTTTCAATTATATTCATAATGAAATATATATTTAATGAACATAAAAACCTACAATTACAGGTGGGAAGTAGGGCTGTTTAGTTACCAACAAAACAGCATATTTCATAATCTTCAGGTGTGATCAAAAGAGCAGTGCTCATTGTACAATACACAAGTTTGGAAATGTATGCACATAGTAACAGTTCTGGACCTCTGTACACTTTAATAATCTCAAAAACTGTAAGACACAGGAAAAGTGTATTTAACAAAACTGTGTGTGTTTTAAATTGACTATGTTTGCTTGAAATACTTTTTGCTTGAATGAATATTTTGTGAGCTACACTCAAGATACAGCAAAAATGCAGTTAAGAACAAATATGTTCCTTAAAACTTGAAATAAAAAAAAAAATGTTTATACAGCATTTCTTGGTTGTAGTACAGTAAATGAAACACGGCTCTTGCAAGAATGCATTACACTGATGCCTTATGAATTACCAAATGTTAAGGATTTTTTTTGAGTGGGACAAGACATTATTGATATTCAGTATCTCTTATATCCCTTTTCATCTATAAAAATGAAATGAAATCCATTCAGGTCTGAGTTCACCATAACAACTGTTATGCCATACTTCATACCATACCATACCACTTACTCATGCTTATCAAACAGTACAATGAAACCAAAAATACAGTACCAGAGTTTAATTACATGAAACTTTCATTAATTCACATACATGATCCACCTCATCTTGGTTCAATTTGTCTTTTCATCTTGAAGATAAGAAGTTGCAAGTCTTTCCAAGTCATCAAGACTCAAACTAGAAACTGAACGATAAAAATCTTTCATGAATTCATCAGTTATCTTTTCTGAATCACTTTCATTATAAAACTGTCGGAGAAATTTGTATATGGCATCCTTGAGAACAGTCTTTTGTTTTGGTTGTGTGTCAAAATTATCTTCCTTCATATCTGTTAGGTAACTGCAGTTCTTCAGCACTAAAATAAAAAAGAAATACAGTTAGTTGTTACACAAAGCAATCGAACTGTAAGAAGTAAAGTACAACCAAGGAATGTAACACTTGCAGTAGGTATCAGAGTGATGCATTCAGTTTTGCACCTTGTGAGAATCTCTCTTCCCCATTTCCAGAAAGTGATGGTATTCCTAGGGTAATCTGTGTTCCCATACACTACTCACATTGGAGGGTTCTGCTATGCACTGCAAAATCATGTTCACTATATCTTTAAACAGCAAGTAATGGTGTGATAAACACAAACATAGAGACGGAGAGAACGAGAAGGGTGGCTTAGCACAAGGAGAAGTGATTCTTCCAAAAAACAATAGAAAGAAGATGAATCTCAACTCATGTTTCACATACTTGCCGGCATTTCAGATCCCATGGCCACATCATTAAGTATAAAAATCAGTTGCTGTTTCAACAGCACAAACACTACACAAAAGAGGCCCTACAATCCAGGGTCATTACATTCAGACTTCCTTATTTTCTTCACTTATTAATTTCCACATGAACTGCAATCATACAACAGGGAACTCTAGTAAACAACAATGACTTAATCCATTTTTCACATAATCAGGCAGCGTGTGGAAAATGGATACAATGTTATTAACCCATACTATTTGTCTGGTAATGTGGAAGCAACCATTTTTGCAAATGCAGCTGCTCCAGTAATAGAACTATACCAAGAATAACATCATATAGTACGTACACTTTAACATGAAACCTAGTATGACTAACTCGAAAGCATGTCCCTTAACCAATATACAATAGGAGCCAAATTTTGTAGAAAAACTCACAAATGTGGGGGTGTATGTATATTCATAAAAGATAATTTACACTTTACAAATATTAATATGGATAAATACTC
>Ga0268261_10000630_pt1 | contig 22592 bp, 16 predicted proteins | sample TergutNc150P1_FD_190353 | JGI IMG/M metagenome (GOLD analysis project Ga0268261, IMG submission 190353) | Nasutitermes corniger P1 segment gut microbial community from laboratory colony in Florida, USA - Nc150 P1 (SPAdes) (version 2) | ecosystem: Host-associated > Arthropoda: Insects >...
GGGGGGGGGGGGGGGGGGGGGGGGGGGAAGGGGAGGAATGATCAAAACAGGTGTAAAATTATCTGTCATACCCTTGCAACTCCTGTGTGGTCTATCGATCAGGAAATGTGCGGGTACCGTTATTATAAGCTTCAACGGGGAGCACACGACGGAACTTGTACCGTCATTACCGCCAGCATAACATGAATCTCGCAGAGCGTCCGTTTTAATTACCGTGGCGATCAAAACCCCGATCAATCACAACAACAAGCGAGAATCATCGCACAGCAAATCGTTACGTCTATTTTATTCTTTTATTTATCTCTTTGCTCTAATTGGTTATCACCGAATTTCATATATGAGAGGTTCCTAATCTGGAACTGGAAATTTCATTGCAGCGGCTTATTTTAGCTGTAGGTGTATTTATTATTATTTTTATTGTTATTGTTTTGTAACTGTTGTTAATATATAAATACGCGCTTAATTAATCTTTGTCCTACGTAAAATGAGAAGGAAAAAACAAATTGCTAAAATTATTACGGATGGTACATGTTGTGTTGCCGCTGTCACGGATAACTCAGTTCACCCTCACAGCCTTTTCAGCTCAGTCACATTATTACCACGGTTAAGAGCTTTGCTGCGTTTAGGTTAGGGTTTTGGTCGTATCAGTTTTATACACGTTGGTATGATAGGTTAGGACCTGTTTTATTCATCGTCCTCTAAGTCTTTTTCAGCCTCGTTCGTAGTCACAAGGCTTGTGACGGATGGTAGATTTTTCCATGTCGTGGCTGTCACGGATAATCAAAACCCTCTCACAGGTTTTACTACACAGCCACTTTATTACCCACAAATTATACACATTATTACCTGTAGGATTACTGCTGCAGTTATTCATCTTAATGTCATTTTTTTCTCGATTGGCTGTTTGATCGTTGCGTTTGTAAGCAGAACAAAATAAAGTACACATAAATGCAAGTAAACCATGTGTTTTGAGTTAAATGGCGAGCCCACAAAGATTGACGTACTTTGCAGTGAGCATCCAACCTGCCAGTTTTGTTCTGCGCCGTGAGATTTGTTCTCTTCCTGTAGCGTCCAATTGGGTAGGCAGCAGGCAGGCTGTGGACGGGGAGGCAGGCAGGTAGATAGATAGACAGGCAGGCTGGCAGGCTGGCTGGCTGGCGGGAGGGCAGGCAGGCAGGCAAAGAGCGTTAAACCGAAGACAGCACAAAGTAAGGACTGTACATTGGCAAGGGGCGTTAAAGAAAGAGGCGTAAAACAAACGGGCAAAAACAAAGGCTACGTGTACGAAACGTACAATAAACACAAAATAAAAGAGTTAAGAAGGTAGGCAATGTACGTGTAACGTAACACTGTGGTGCGTCTGCATAATGTTTACACTTTCTGGGATATTCTAACAGCCTGACACCATTTCACTCTAAGACAGGGCTTTTATGGAAGTGTAATAACGCCGACAACATTAAAACGTACTTATGTCTTCATGTGAAGTGCCCAATTTTGTGTCTGTGTCCCATTTTCGGGACAGATTTTCATAAAAGTCCCCAACATCAGATTTTACAGTAATCTGTCCAGTGGGAGACGCGCTGACACATGCGGAGAGAGAACAGACGGACGGGCAGACATGACGAAGTTAACAGGCGCTTTTCGCAAATATGCGAAATCACCTAAAAAGGAAGTGTTTCGTATAGTTAGTTTAGAACCATGGCATTTATTACTGTATGGCATAGCAGAGGTATATCGTTATGCATTTTAACGTCGGTACTGTGTGGAACAGTGCTCAGGTCCACGTCACACCTGCTTTACCTATGAGAAAGATGCCACCGGTAAGCATTAGACGGGCGTCTGCGTAGGGCACAGGGCCCATTTAGATGCGGTGGTAAATGTAATTTCTCCGCTATCACAGGGAAAAGAAGCAAAGTCTTTCAGACCACAGCATAGTTAGTAAACAAATTAACTCTTACATGTTGATCGCAACACATATTTAATTATTACGCCTAATTCTTCATAGGACTTGCCCTATTAAATCATTGGTAAAAACAGTCAGTTAAATTGTTCAGACTGATTTGGTTCTGCAATTAATCTTATATGCTTCAATGCTTTAAATGACTAACAGCTCAACAGAAGTTGTTGAATAGGATAATAATTATGTAATAATGTTCTTTAGGGCCATATACTGTCTACAAAGTCGCGGTCATGTAATTAGGGCCTTATTTTGTGTCCAGATATCCTGCAGTTTCAGATCTGTGTCTGAAGGCTGAGGATTTTCACTACATTCTGCAGTATTCGAGGCAAATACAGAAACCATACCTCAAATTTCACAAGATAGGCAATGTACGCGTGACGTAATATTGTGGCGCGTCAGCGTAACCATTGTTAGTGTGGAAATGCAACAATGCATTCTGTGTTTTCTATATTATCTCATAAACGGCATAATTTTCGTAAGATAAATTGAATATAAAACGCGTCTGCTGATTTTTTCTACAACTTATTTAGAAACATCTCTCATTATAAGATCATTCAGCGAGATATCATGATATTTTTGTGACAAATTTTCGAAAAGTCTTCAAATACCAAATTTAATGAAAATCCGTCCAGTGGGAGCGCATATGTTTCATCCGGACGGACAGATATGACAGAGTTAGAATTCGCTTTTCCAAATACTATGAACGCGCCTAATAATAACCGCCTCCTTCCACATTTTTTCCAATTACTATTCATTGTTTATCTTACCATTCTGCGCTATATAGCCTCTGGTTACTGACAGCGTCGTTAAATAATCGATAAATATATATAAAAAAAACAAATAAGTACTAATATGTGTGTCGTAAGAAACTCAACTATTTTGTTTGAAATAAGACAAAAGGAACGACCAAAGTGTGTAACTGAAATCCTGATGCAAGAACTGATATTGATTGAGGGTACATGTCCCCACTGTTGATCTAATCGTCACAAAGGGATACCCTGCCCGAAGCCCTTGTATGTTGCTGTATGAGAGGAGATTCAGAAACCGGAGTCGAGGTTTTTATTGGCTGTGAAATTCGTGGCGTGTAATCTCTAGAATACAAATGGCTAAATTATATAACCCTCCGAGTTACTTGTAGCATCCAGAGACCTAACAACTTAAAGAGCTGCTAACCCATTCAGAGACTACAGCAATAAACTGCAATGTGCTGGCTGAACCCTTTGAAATATGGCGTACCTCTACATAATATTTAGAAATTCAGTCTTTACCTTTCAAGTAACAAGCTGCCTTTCCATTAACCAACAAAATGATAATGCTGTTCACAGGAATTATATAACGAGGCAAAAATAATCACCCTAATCACCTACATAAATTCCCATGAAAGAATATACAAACTATGGTTTCGATAGTTCTTTTGTATAGGTGTAAACAAAATGAAATGTGTTTCAAAACAGGGTGCCGAGGGAAATATTTCTACCAAAAATGGAGGAAACGACAGCAGGACGCAGAAAGTGTATGATGATGAGATGTATGATTTAAAATAACAAATTGAAGCGGAATGTGCGAGGCGTGTGGCGTGCAGGTTATGGGTTAATTACTATATATATGTACAGCTGTAGATGCAGGACATGGAAAACAGACTTTGGAAGACTATGGCGGAGATGGGATAATAAAATTAAAACGGATCTTACAGAAATAGTGTACGAACTGGATTCGGGTGCTTCACTAAAGATTCCAGTACCAGTGGAAGTGTTAGTGGAAGAATCTACAGATTTATTCTTAGGAAAGGAGAAATTCCTTAATTAACTTACTATTAGATTCAGCATGATTTTAATTTTCTCATTTATTTATTGTATTTCACCTGGTTAATTTTTTCGAACATACATGTACTGTGTTTGTGTGTGTATGGAAGAAGAAATGGCACTTTCCCCAGTACTAAAGTCATTAGAATAAAATATGATATAAGCATAATTATTACTTAACATAGCTTACAAACAAAACGGGAGTGCAGAGCGAACGATGTCAGATGCTTAAACGAAATAGGAATGTAAGTTTCAACAAGACGTGGTAATGATAAGGCCACCTGAAAATCACTTTAGATCACGTTCATATTTTAACACAAACCGAATTCAATTTGACTTTTCAACTCCGACTTACTTTTATATCGCTTTCGTTTAAAAATAAAATGTGAAGGAATTAAGCGCGTAAGACTCTCTCCTTTTTACAGCACCCTCGTTACTGCTCCGCTCTATGTGACTGTTTATTGCCCCCCACCCTCTGAGACTTCATTTTAATTTTGTACTCCTCGTAATCACAGCAGCTCATTTATAGCGAACAGTTTCCAAGAGCTTTTCCCTCTATTTCTTTATTTTCTTTCTGCTGCTTTCATTTCATCTTTTTTCTCTCTCTCTCTCTCTCTCTTTCTCTTCTTCATCGCTAGAGAAGCACTTATTACTGGATGTCAGAAAGAAAAAAATAAAGGAACATCTATTTATTATCTACGATATTTATTACAGATTTATTCAAATAAACTTTATTTTATGAAGATGGAGCTGTTCTTGAAAGAACCTTGCATTTCACTACTCGGTGGTTTGGAAAGTTACTGACATACTGTCCTGATACTGAAGCGCTGCCCAAATGCTAGGGCACAGTCTAGTTGCTCCAACACTGCCCGGATACTGACGCACTACCCAGGTACTAACGTACTGTTTAGATATTCAGATTCAACACAGAATCTAAAGCAGTGTCCAGATAATACGAGTAAAGTACAGTCCAGATAAGAAAGCACTGTCCAGAAGAAAAAACACAGCCCAGATACTGAGCCACTCTCCAGATTCTTAAGACATATCAACTTACCGAAACACTTTTCAAATAAGAAAGCACTGCCCAGGTACTGAAATGTTGACCAGACACTAAGGCACTGACCAAATATTAAAGAACTTATCAGATGCTTAAATATTCACCTGGTACAGGTATTTATGCGATGAGGATAAACCCGAAGGAACTCATCCGTTTTGAATATAAAATCATTTAGTCACACGTTATTCATTTGAAGCCAGAAGGAGAGACAGAGGGCGTGTGTGAAGGTGGTGGTGTCGTGGGGGCTGTGGAGACACTATATTAATTACAAGAAAAGAGAAAATATAAAACTGTGAATTTTCTCGGGCAGAACCCGCTTGTCCTTCTAGTAAAGGTCGGTTGTATGCATGTTGAAATGCTGGGAATCTGAGCAAATTCTTACGAGACATTTAATTTTCTGTCTTCGTTTATTTTATTTCAGACACTGGTGAGCCAAGCGGTGAGCCGTTGACAATTTTAATTTCAGTTATTTATATAAATAACATTTACTGGAATTATGCATTTTGAATGAACGAGTAAGTAGGAATGTAAATAATACAGAATAATTTGTTTATCGTACTGGAGAATGATGTTAGGAAAAAGTTGCATATATATTATTTATATATTTATAAAGACAGTATAGATACTTTCTCCACAAAATAAACTGTAAGCTTATTTTTACTCATTTGATCACGTTGTACAAGGTATCGAACCTCTAACAATATGTAGGAGTCTGCGAAGGTTTTCTGTTCATTTTCTTATAATTCCTACTCTCTTAACATCTGTCTATTATGTTTGTGTCCTTAGGTTATTCCTTATCTTTTCTGTCTCTAGTTTATCTGAAATTTCGGAGAATGCCACGTATTTTGCGATGTTATATTTATATAACATTGCAAAATAGGTAACAGCTTCATAAATTTCCCGGAATTCGCTAGTATAATTTACAGGAATTGCTACTGTAAATAGAGAAATGTACATTAACATCCTTCGTCGCCTTAGGGATGCGGTCAGAAGGAAACGACCCGAAGAATGGAGAACCAACAGTTGGTTTCTCCTTCATGACAATGCTCCAGCACAGCGGTCGGTTTTGATCAAGGATTTCTTAACAAAGAACAATGTGACAACGCTGGAGTATCCCCAATACATTCCTGACCTGAATCCACTTGATCTTTACAATTGCCGTGTGTTGTAATCAGCACTGAAGGGACGGCGCTTTTGTAATGCTACTGACATCATTAAGAATGCGACAGAGAACCTGCAAAGGCTTTCACAAAATGGTTATCAGGAAAGTTTCCAACACCTTTGCAGTTGCTGGCAGAAGTATGTAGTTGCACCAGGAATCTATTTTAACGGAAATTTAGCTTACAAAATTGTATGCTTTGTATTTCCCCGAAATAAAGTGATTCCGGGAACATTTTGAAGCTACCACGTACATAAAGTGTTTTATTATCCATCAAACATCCATTTTGCCTATCAAATGTGCTTATATGCCTACGAGGTATGTATTGTACGGTTCTCACAGGAAATATCCAATATTTTAGAACTGATATTTGTAATTTCAATGGAATATAATTTTAGCGAGATATTAACTATATTAACACTTAGATGGACTTGACTGTTGGAGATATAACTGCTACGTTATGTTATAACTTGTCATAGTACGGAATAATGTTTGACATTTACTGTGAAAACTCGCGTCCGCCTGTCAAGCAAGCGGTCCTCTGCTGCTTGTCTGAACGCAGGGAGCCACATCCGCTTCATATTGGGCCTGTCCAACCTTTAATTAAGTTCCTTAATTCTCTGTCACCTTATCATTCATGTCTAGAACCGTCACTACTCAGATTTCAAATGCCTGACAGCTTTAATCACAGTGTTCTATTAGTACAGCTTATCATTACCCTTTAACAGGTTTACCCTTGTCACCACGACATGGCACGCTCTCAGGCCGTGGACGGAGGTAATGGCTTTCGTACATGGAAGGTAGCTGAGATTGTTGTGAATAATCATAGATTGTCGACACAGAGCCATCTTCCAGGAACGCGACGAAATGCAACTCAAATTAAGATGTAATGTAGCAAAATATTGAGAAAAACTGAAACAAGAGGACGTGTACCATGCAGAGGGGAGAAGAAAACTATTTGCAACTGTTACGAAACAGAAGGGCGGAGAATACTTTTGAGAATATAGAAGAATATTACATTTTATCTTAATTACGTAGTATCTGAGGATGTGGATTATACTAATCTGCGTGATGAGTGGGACCTGTGACGTGTTTGTGTGACCACGGTTACGAACGTTCGGGTTGAATACAAAGCGAGGAAATTTTTTAGTGCAGCGTCTGACTAGATTTTAGATCCGTAAAAACAACTGGCAAAGTCGCTGTTGTCATTCTTGAATCACAATACAATTCTGCGCAATTTCTCTAACACGAAAAGCTTCATTGGAATGAACAGTTCGGTGCCCAGGTAACTCCCTGGCTTGAATTCGGGGAAGTGCCAGGTTCGAATCCTAGCCTTGTCGCTTTCTGCCCTGACGATTTTTTTTAGGGTTTCCCATCAGGCAAATACCCGGATAATACCTGGACATGCTGTGACCGCTTTTTTATAAATTCCAGAATAGTATCCGGACAGGCTACGACCGCTTACTGCCAGATCCTTCCCAGTTATCACATCGTTCGGCGCTGTTATGGTCCGAGATACTAACATCATAAAAAGCAACCACACAGCGTTTAACACGATACTTTTGTCGCAATTATACGAAACAGAGCAAGCAGAACAAAATGAGGACTAGATATGAGAAATGAGTAACAGCCTGGAGATGGGGGCGAGGGAACTAAGGAAGATGGGAGGGGGTAACTAATTACGCTTCACTCTCCCCACTTGTTCGAGCAGTTTCCTGCTCATCGGAACGCAGGCAGCGCCGCTAACGGCAAAGAGAGAACTACACGGCATTAAGCTCAGTCTCGTATAATTATTCCTTCGACAGGACAGCTTAGACAGGGTGGAAAGTGAGGGCGGGGAAGGAGATTATCTGCAGTCATAAATGGAAACCTATCTGCGTACACAGAAACTAATGCCTTCTTGGAAATTTGGTTAGTCGTCAACTGATCCAGAACTCCCCCCTCATTTATAGAATCCGAAAATTCATTACCCTGTCCACAGTACTCCGCCATTGAACTACGTCCTGAGCAAGCTAAATCCACTCCCTGTTCTCACATCCTATTTCCTCCCCATGCGTACTGCATGCCCTATCCAACACATCTTGTTTCATTTGAGTAATACTGTTTTGATGTAAAGTACAAGTTATAGAACTTCTAAAATAATAACAGTGTAATATTTTTGGATGCAGGAAGCCGGAAAAGATTGGTTATTAATTTGTGTAGAAACATTGCGACTTAATTTCGAGGGAAGGAATAGGGCGGCTGTCATTGTACATTTGTAAGACTCCACAAGAGAGAAACAGAATAGGAGGGAGGGTAAGAGTTGGACGGACGTTTGTAAGTTCCCACTGCGGTGACCATGAAAATTGCTGTCTTCTGGGATGTGAGACTGTAATCTTATAAAAGTGTGTCGATATTTTCTTTTTATGTTACTTGAAGGAGGAAACACGTTTCTCTGAAAAGTCAGTACTCTTATACCAAACTACATGTTGTCACAGATCCTACGTAACAATAATCTTCAATGCGAGGAATACTGAAACAAAAGCCTGTGATGGTGCAAACTAGATACATTAACCACCGAAGAGCGGTCAGTTGGGCGCTGTTGGAACACGGCAATAAACATGAGGGTTTTGTGAAAGGCGGTGTTTGACTTACTAGCTGACCGAAAATCAGCTTCTCAAGCAGGATTTCAATCCCTGCAATGACTTCGTAAGTTGTCAGGAGTTTGGATATACAGAACTGCACAAAGTTTTAAGACAATTTTCGAGTACGGGGGAGGAGCGAAGGCCCGTAGAATACAAGAGAAACAGGTAAGAAGGGTTACAATGACGTTGCACTGTAATAACGCAAACTAGTTCCAGCTGACAGACAGACAGACGTCTCCTCGCGCTAAAACTTGTACTAATTAATCCCGACGTCAGAACAGACTGTGAAATGATACGCTCTTGTTAGAAGTCAAAGTTATAGTATTATATTGTTGAAGATTATCACTGTGGGTAGGTGGTAAGGCCTGAGTGGAAACAGGCGTGCTTATTAATTCTAAAATGGCTCAATGAAGTGACCTGGCCTTTACAGCTCTGACGATAGGTAACTTTACACTACACCTCATGAACAAATTTTCCTGGACTATTTTTTCGGATTTGATCAAATACTGGGGAATTTTACAAACAGATTAAGGTGAAACGTGCCTTGTGCTTAGTGGGCACCACTCCATCGAGGCATATGCGGAAGTGTAGTCATAACTGCATTCTTAACTTCGACACTAGCTAAATGTGAGTGGTCAGCTTCACGCCTCTGTCGATTTACACATGACTGATGAGCGGCTGACACCCACTGACTAAGAGGCCGGTGGGCCCTGGAGCCAGTGGGGACGTTTCTGAGAAAAGACAAACTTTTATCCCTTCAAGGGATCTAATTCAGTTTCTTCGGCTCTCCAGCCCGTAGCTTGGTATCTGTTTCAACTGAGCTATCCCGACTCATTCTCGGATTTAACCCTTTTCGGACGAGACATATCTGTTTTATGTGAGGACTCGGTGCGTACCGCTCAGTAAACACTCTCAACTGCGATAATAAAAACCAATCTGAAAACGATGCCTAAGGAAAAAGTTTCTGTTTTTTCTGAGGTCATACAAAGCACATAAATGCAATGTAATTAATCACAATGCAAAAATTTTTTAATGTTAAACCTGGTGGTATGTAAAGTAACCGGTAGGCTTTAAAAGGTTAAAGTGCAGTACTTTAATGGAGAACAAACCCTTTGAGAACTGTGTAGAAGGACTGATGGAAAAAATTAACCAGCTCGCAATTTATGTCAATAATTTGCGGTTTCCTAGTGTAAGGCCGTAGAAATCAGTGGCAGAGATGTAAGTGTGGAACAAAATATATGGGAGAAATAAATGCAGTAAGAAGCCTTTGATCGAATATTTCAGGCACGTGTATCTAAATATTGTTTCATCTTCAGAAGTTAATAATAACTGGTATTGCTTTTGGCCAACAGAATCAATGAATGTGGAATAATTTCTAATTTATCATTTCACGAGAGTCCGTCGAATGATTAAAAATGAAGTGACGTCCCCTTACAAACAGTGACACAGATATCAACACCATAAACAAATTTCACTTTAAAATGAAAAAAAAAATGTTGTTTAATGTACTGTCAGAATAAAGAATGGATTCCTGCTCATTAATATCACTAGATTAATTTTACTTCATTAGGGTAATTTTATTTCTGCGTCTGTTCCCTCTATAGAGTGCGACAATTTTACCGTCAAATCGTTCCGACACATAACGCAGCAATACACCTCGTGGCTGCGCCGTCCGCAAAACACTGTACAATCACAGAGCAGTTCAGAGCGAAGGTAATTTCCTTGTGTACTTAGTTCGTTCACACAGCGACTGTACCTCACTTCACGGTGCGAGTCCCATCCTGTCCCGAGTCGGAGAGATAATTAAGGAAAGCCCTCCGACATGAGACACGTCCTCGGGAATAAGGTCGCGCTTGAGGGGGGTGGAAGTGTGAGGCGCTCACTGCCTTGGATAACGAATATCGACTGAGAGCCCGAGCTTTCAAATCTCAACAGTTCTTGGTGTGAGGGAAATTTGTCAATTGAGTTCGCACATTTCGACCAGACTGCGGAACTTGAGAGTTGACATCAAAGGCCTTAAAGAGTAGACTAAATAAGGTGCATGTAAAATACACCAAACAATTTTCGCATGTTTCATTTTGAACGTCTCGAAACTGAACGTCACATTGGACTGGGTAGCACTGGTGCTTCTTATTCGAAAGGTCTCGGATTAAAATCTCGCCTCAAAATCCGGAAGAATTGACGAAGGTGTTTTATTCAGTCCCTCCACACAAATATGCGGATAGCTCCCCAAATTGGGCCCCGACCTCTTCTTCCAATTCATTTACAGCCCATCATGTACTCACAACCATTCGGTTCCACGCTCTTTAGTCTAAGCTACTGGATGAGTTGTTAAACACACCACATTTGTTAACGTTAAGAAGGCTGATACATGCAGATACCACAGACATACATACATATTACTTACTTGCTTGCTTACTTACCTATTTACTCACTCAGTTACTTACTTATATGCTCCACTAAGCAGAGTCCTTCTTGAGAAGCTAACCGGTTCTCAGCTACGAGTAGTCAAGAAATTCCCCGCGTTCAAAGGTACTTGGAGGTTCATTACTGCGTTTTCTTGCATCGCCCCCTGTGTCCCACCAAACCTTCTTGTACACCCATTGTATCTAATTTATACCTTGCTACTTCCCTGGCTGCTGTCCTAAATGGCCCTGACTTATACAGGCTCCTTACGTTCCATGTACCAAATCTCATTCCCCTTTCCATTGCTTAGGTTGTACCAAGGGATCAGACTAGACCCGGGGAACATGCATCCGTTTCGTAACAAGGTCAATTTTAAAGGTGAGGAGTGATTAACACCTTGCCCATCCGCAAGCTGGATTACCACCCCTTGTCGGCTGTCCGCCACTGCTACTGTCCATATTGGAGGCCGTTCCTCCAGCCGCAACCTGAGGACGCGCCACGCCGTGGTGACAGAAACCCGCTTGTCACGGACATGCAAACACCAAAATGGGTGAAATGTTGTCCTTACAGAGATCTGAACAACAAATTACTCAGACGTCCAGCCCGTACCCTACACTACACTCGCTACGCTACCCCTTTTGAATCTGTAACGTACTGTGCTCCAATGCTGTTATTTGTTACATCATGCCCTTAATATAAGTTGTCCATTTTTTCGTAACAATTCTGTCAAATACTATCAATTACAGCTTCTCTAACTTGTTTCAAATGTTTCTAGAAGAAACTAACAATTCTTCGCTCTGTTGTTTTCACACATTTTTTATTCTTTTAATAGATACGTTAACTCATGTTTAGCAGAATGAAGCTCCCGTCACTGCACGAAATATCGCTCGAACACGTTCTTTACTCTCCTATTCTACCCAACAGTCGCAAATACATTATAAACCACTGCTTTATTGCAAGGCTAGGAACCAATATTTTTCGAGCTTGAAGCTCGAGGCTGCATATTTATTCGAGCACGTACTAAACAGAAAAAGAAACAGAAGGTAACAAGCTAGAACACAGTACCTCTATTAAAGGTAAAAGGTAAAGGTAAAGTTTAATTTAGAACAGACCACGAAGGCCCAGGGCCCCAGGGCCGGTCTGGACGGGTGCGGAAAATCTCGCCCCCCTCACCGGGATTCGATCCCTGGACTGTCTAGCCCGTAGCGAGTCGCTATACCGACTGAGCTATCCCGGCCCACGTACCTCTATTAAATATTCACGTTAATAAACATAAGGCTGCCGACGATCTGCACTGATTGAAACACAGAGGATGATCTTACTGAAGACGGTCTGGATTCTTCATGGCGATAGATACCTTCGTGATTCAGTTGGAACTTGGTATAAAATTCCGTTCTTTTACTCTCAGCCACAATCCGCCAGCAACACTCAGTAGCTCAATAATTATAGAACCAGTATGATTTACATAATTAATTACATTCATCTCTATACTACTATGTTGAATAATAAATAATCCACTCATCCAACAAGAGACATTTTCCTGGAGAGACAACATAAACAGGAAACTACAGCGCAGCCGGTAGCAGCGCTGCAGTATAAATAACATCGCATCGTAGTCTCGAATTTTCCGTCACGCAGGGACAGCACACAATTTTATCTTCCATCTCGATGCACTCAATTAATTATTAAAGTTTATATACGTCGCACTTGTTTTTGATATGCCAGGATCCTGTTTTAACTCTTGTATAAAATTGATGAACGCGTTAATCGAATTTTGAAGCTTCATATATCGCATCGAAGTTAAGTTTAAAAAAATTATTATTAAAATTAAACTAGGCTGTATAAATAACGATTCAAAAGTAGGCTTTTATGTATTACACCAGTCACACACAAAGCTACACAACTAACGTTGTGTGTGAGAGGTTCGATTCCTATTCGATTCCTTTTCGATTCCAGTTCTATCCCTGTTCTACTGCTGTCAGATGAAAGATTTTCTTTTCATCATAGCGTGACGACCGAATTTGGAGCCCACATAGGCTCCTAGAAAATGAGAATAGGAAGATTTCCGTCGTGGTTAAAGCAGCCAGAGCACTTAGCTAACCACAGACATTTTTGTATTGTCCAATGTAGGAATGCATGAAACATTACATGTATTTCCAATCCGATATTATTATTCTCTCTTACTTATACCAACATAGGATATATTTCTGCTGAAACTCGTTATTCTCATGATTTGGTTTATATTCGTACAACAGCTGAGGAATTCGGCTTTCTATTTAGACTTTATAGACATCAATCTGACACTTTTATGTTGTACCAATATCTGTTATTCCCATTCCTTCAACCACATTTTCGTGACGTTACTTCTCCTATATTATTACTTATGGTTGTTAGTAGTCGCTAAATTTGGGTTGTACAGGTTGTCTTAGATGGAAGACCTGAAAATCTTTATACACCGTCCCTTACACAGTACCTCAATAGGCAGCACTGTCACCAGGAGCTTTCTGCCTAAACCGCCAAATTCTGTATTTAAGTTTGTGTACCTATGCTTAAGGTTTTGGATAGCTTTTTAGGAGAATGACGTGTACCTGTCATCATCCAAGTAGGTTAATTTTGAAATTTGCATTATACTCTACAGTCATAGAACGGTAAAGTGCTCTGTCTCCTGACAATGATAACCACCGCGAATACCTCAACTAATGATTGCCAAAACGTGGCAGGAGGTAGGTTCAAGTTGGCGTCGGTATCAATGTATCAAATCTTCACAAGTTCAAAGAACTAGAATAAGGGTCCAAAGTCGTTTCATTTCAGGTGAGCTTTTATTCATCAGTAATAACAACATAAAAGCAATACAAACCTTTAAATGTCTCTGACTTTGAAACAATGTGTACCAACTGCGCGAAATCGCGGTTTGTATAAACAAATTGAAAATAAAATCTCATTGACTTATTTGTCATTTGTGACCGTTCTCAAAAAATGCATTTATGCAGCATGCACTCTTCTTCGTTTCGCTAACTTTAAATGTTATGATCCATATAAAAGCGCAGAATGGCAGTTAATGCTGAATTCTAAACTTTTCAGGAAAGTTAAAGCTATTGGTTTTCCTATTGTAATACTCATTTTGTTTTTGCTTAGAAGTGTTAAACTCCAACCAGTTTATACTAACAAAACTGTTTCTCTGTCCGTGCCATGACTCAGGTAGTTAGTCACCGGCCTTTTGCAGAGTAGTCATAGGTTCGAACCCAAGCCACTCCACGTGGGTTGTGGTGGAAATAGAAGCACTGAGGCAGGGTTTTATTCGGGCTCTTCAGCTTTCCCCTCTCATTATCATTCCAACAATGCTCCATATTCAATAATTGCTCTATAGCCAAAGCTATGCATTCTTAGCAACTGAGAGCGTCGTTAAACAAGACGCTTAAAAAGGACCGCCTATCTCTCTCTTTCTGTTTGTCCAATATGCAGGATATTTTTGCAACCTATACATTAAAGATACATTGTCTTCACTTAAAAATAGGCCTGCCATTTGTTCTAAACCTATGACAACAATTATTATTATTATTATTATTATTATTATTATTATTATTATTATTTCTTCTTATTATTATTTCTGTTCTTCTAGAGCGTGAGAAAGTTTCCTGAACCAAAGGACGCGTAGTGCAATATGTTTTTCGTAAGATCACGTTATTTGGGATGTCACAGCCTCTGAATGTATTGTACTGAATACCGCTGTGAACTGTTAAGATTTACAGCAGGGGTGCCACAACGGAGTTCGCAAAACTTTCTGGTATAAAATAATATTTAATAGTTTACACGCACACAGCGCTGATAGTTTTAAACAGGACAAACCAGCAGTGCTGAGAGAAACAAAAACCGGTGAAACGTCATTCACAAATCCAAATGGTTTGCTCTGGGACTAAACCCGGGCCTCCGCGGTGCGTAGCCGGCCAATAACCGCCTGGGTCATGGCACGGCCAGACAATATAGTTTTATAAACACGTGACGTTTCGGAGAAACAAGCTTTTTTCTTCCTGAAAAGAAGATGTAGCAAGTTTCTCCGAAACTTTCGTACCTTCTAACATACTACGCGGCCTTACATCCTAGGAGACCGTGAACTTGATATCCAAGGACGTCGGAGCGAGAAAATCTTGTTACATTCTCGGAGTCTACGTTTCTTCTAGTGCATCATATGCGAACAGCCGCTGAATCCCTTCCAGCTCCACTGTTCAGGTCACATTTTTTCCAGAATGGACCATAACATTGTGTTAGCAAACTGCACCCACATCACCGCCTCTACTTGCTGTACTGTTTCGCGCAATGAACTGCAGGCACATAATGTGCATCAACATTGCTCTAACCTGGCGGAACACTGCATATCACAGTCAGCTGGTTGTGGACTGTGACATGTTCATTCAATTCGAAATATCAATTTACTAATGTATTTGCTTACTTGTGGTTAGCCGATTTTCCAGGGTGTGAGTATGGGGCTAGACCTGGAGTTCACGGGAGGGCAAAGTGGAGAAATTGCGATCTGTGAGTAATACGACCGCTGCTGTTTCTCGGAAACGAGAAGAGTCAGAGAAATTTAATTTGGTCAGGCCTGTAACGGCAGAAGTTTGAAAGAGCTAAGTCTAGTGAGAGAGGCACTGACTGCAATTGGAGTAGTTTGTAGAGTGTGTCGTTTGTCATCCATTTGCTTCTAAAAATCAGCGTCAATTATCTTATGGTAATTAATACTTTCTATCTCTGAAATTGTGCGGGTCTCAGTGGCCGCGCGGTCTAAGGCGTAGGTCTGCGGCCGCTCTGCTGCTGAGATTGTGGGTTCGAATCACACCGGGGCATGGATGTCTGTGTTTTGATTGTTATGTGTTGTCAGGTAGAGGTCTCGGCTACGAGCTAATCACTCGTCCAGAGGAGTCACACCGAGTGTGGTGCGTCGTTGTGTGTGATTTTCATTTCCTTTCCCATAGAAAAACTATAATCCCCTGCTTTTACTGTGCCCTCTTTGTCCCACCTCACCTCCTGCACCCACACTAAATCTAGTTTATATCTAGCCAATTCCCTGGCCGCTGCCATAAGTGACCCTGCTCTCTACAGGCTCCTAACATTCCACGTACCTAGCAATATGTCCCTATTTCGTTTATGGCTGCATGATACTTTCTCTAGAAACACCCCCCCCCCGGAGATCCAAGTGGGGGAGTAATTTACCTCCGGATTGTTTTGTCTCCAGAGGAAACATCTCAACTTATGGGTATTTCTTAACATGTGTTATTTACGGACAGGGGTTGTTAGCACCTCGCCCAACCCCGAAGCTGGAGGACCACCCCTCGTCGGCTATCCGCGGTTGCTTATTCAATTTATTCACAGCTACCCTCCATATAGGAGGCCGTTCCTCCATCCGCAACCGGAGGACGCGCCATGCCGTGGTGACAGGGACCCACATCCATGGATTGTATGGATACTACAACAAGTAAATGCACGATACGTAATAAGCATACAGCACCAGTTTCAAACGTAGAGGAACAGTCTAGAAGATTTGGCCTGTCTTAGTTCTCAGCATGTCCTCTTAGGGTAATTCAAATTACAAGTTGCTGAATTTGTGGCGATGCTGTTTTGTGAGGCTAATGAGCCAGGAATTTTATGTAAAGTTATTTATATTTCATATGTTGATCACGGAGGAAACAAGGAAATTTGTAAAAATGCATTTTATGTACGATTTGGCCGATGCATCTTTAGAGTCAGCTAATAATTATATTTTGACTATTGTTAAAAAATTTAAATTTTTACATTGCTGCGTTATTGACCTTATAGTTGTGTTCAGTTCAATTCTAGCACGTGACCCATGGTTCATAATATGTGTTCGAAACTACACACCTTTTGTGGGAATTCCGGCCAAACACAGACAACGTTTGAGGCGCCGTCGTTAAGTACACAGCAAAACAATTTTTTAAATTTTAACGCAAGATTTTGTAGCCAAATATTTCAGTAACTAATTTATGTTTCTCCCTTTCCCGCAGGTGCATATTTCAGAATGTGGGAACAGTCACGCCTAAGTAATGGGTGTTTCCTCAATTTGCCACTCTGCCTCTTGTTCCTCGTAGGGGCAGGGATATTTCTCTTATCTCCAGAGTCCGAGGTCCACCCAGGCTTCTCTCCAGTAATTACAGAGAAAAAGAGACAGGGCAGTTTAGCTGGAAACTCATCTCCAACTAGTTGCTAGGCTAAGAATGTGTGGAGCCATAACGTCACAATAAGTCTTCATGGTATGAAGCTAATTCAGAACTTATCTTTTACCTTACTGAACAATGTTTTCAGTTGCTCAAATTACATAGCGTCATATGGTGGAAAGGCTAATGGACAACGGGTGGAAGGAACAGGTAGCGATATAATGTAAGGTAAAGGTATACAATCCCTGTACATTCCTGGACAAGCCCTGACGGTTCCAGAAGTTTGAATCTCTCAGATTTCAAGACAGTCGACACATAAAGGTGGTAAGATTGTCAGCCCTACGCACCGGCCGCATTTACCGCACAGGAAATACTCCTGGTACTCATTTCTTTTAGAGGATGCGTCGACACCAAGGTCATTTTGCAGCCGGAAGGTTTATGTTAATGACACCATCTGGAATCAAACCCGCGACCTTTCGGCTTGTAGCGCAGTACCTCAACCAACTGTGCCACTACAATGTAAGGTATGGGCCAGAATTTGCCTCGAACACCTGAGAGGCTACTGTCTGCGAATATTCGGAACAAAAAAGAATCTATCAGCTATTCATCTGTCAACCAAAAACCAATGTGTTTTGCATCACACCTTCATTCTGTCAACAGGACCGCAGACCAAAGATATTATAAACAAAGTTTCTCTCTTTGCAACACCTGCATTTTTACGTGTTTGTAAATCATCTTTAAACATTATACATGTATTAATCATAAAGAATTTAAAGGTTAAGTCCAGGATACTCTGTAACTGACTGTCATTCTGTGTGTCTTGGCTTCGAAACCCCTCCATATGCCAGGATGTAAGACCAGATCTAATAATGTACAAGGTATGATCAATAAAAGACCGGGCTGTTGTAATAAAAGCTTTATGTTGATAGATACAACTTATTCAAGTTTGTCGCCTTTAAAGTAGTTTCCTTCGCTAGCAAAACACCGCTCCCAACGTTTCTGCCAAATTTGGAACGCTTTCTGGAACGCTTCTTTCGGAATGGCGAACAACTCATTCGTCGAATTTTTCTGTATCTCGTCAATTGTGTCGAAACGGCATCCTTTCAAGGTAGACTTCACCTTAGGAAACAGAAAAAAGGTCCGCTGGAGCCAAATCTGGAGAGTAGGGTGGCTGGGGTACAACGGTCGTTTCGTTTTTCGCCAGAAAATTGCGCACAAGGAACGACGAGTGAGCTGGTGCATTGTCGTGGTGCAACACCCAACTCTGGTTCGTCCACAACTGAGACCTCTTCCGGCGTACAGCTTCCCTCAGACGCTTCAGAACTGCTATGTAAAACTCCTTATGTACTGTCTGACCACGTGGAACGAATTAGTGGTGGATTATACCTTGCCATTCAAAGAAAACCAACAACATCACCTCCATGTTGGATCGACTCATTCGAGCTTTCTTCGGTCGGGGCGATCCTTGCCCCACCCATTGTGAAGAGTGAGCCTTGGTTTCGACGTCATAGCCATAAACCCAGGTTTCGTCGCCTGTTACGATGGTTTTCAAGAAGTTCTCATCGACGCTGACACGGTCAAGCAGTTCTTGACTGATGTTAACACGGTTTGCTTTCTGGTCCTCGGCCAACACACAGGGCACGAATTTTGCGGCGACGCGTTGCATGTTGAGTTTTTTTTTGTCAGAATTGCTTGGCATGATCCAAAGCTGATGCCTTCATCTTCGGCAATCTCTCTGACAGTCAAACGGCGATTTTGGAGAATCAAATGACGAACTGCATCGATGTGAACGTCGTCTGTTGACGTGGAAGGTCGTCCACTTCGGGAATCTTCATCTTCCTGTTTTGAAACGACTGTGCCACTCAAAACACTGCGTTCTGCTCATACATTCTTCTCCGAAGGCTTGTTGAAGCATTTTCCACGTTTCAGTAGCAGTGTTCCCAAGTTTGAAGCAAAATTTCACACACACACACGTTGTTCTTCCAAGTCTTTCATTTTCACTACCTAAAAAAATCGCAAGCCGGTCACTGCACTTGTTTACTTCAGTGGCTGTATCTCGCTTACTGGCAGTGATAGAGTGATGCGGCAAGAAGCGTTGTGTTACCAACGGTTGACGCTTCTCAGCGCCACTAGCCGCAGTGCTTTCCGTTCACTGGTTTAGACGCTGCCCCCTCAGTCCGGTCTTTTATTGATCATACCTTGTAGACAGCTTAAAGATTACTGTCATAGTCGCCCTGGAACGTCCTGTCTAAGAAGTAGACGTGTCTGTTGTTTGTGAAAGGTGTAGGTCTATATAGTGTTTATATACGCAATTAGGATAAATATCTACGTACTGAGAGGACTAAGCAAATGAAATACTACATCTGTGTTGGGCTGCTACTTGGTCAGTGTTACGAATATGTTCCTTCTCATGATCTTAACAAATTTTCAGGTTGCTATTTTCAAAATTTTGTAACTAGGTCATATATGTACGCAGTTTTGAAATCCATATATTAATTGCAGGTTGGTGGACGTCTTGGAAAGTTGTTATTCTTGCTGACATTTCAGAAATTAGGTGTATACTACAAATTTCCAGACGGATGCAAAAGTCAGTCTACACAAAATGAGTGGTATAATCAGAGTTAATTTAATCGAAATAATTAATTCTCGCTTCCGAAAGGGAGGGCCCTGAAGGTATTGGCTTCTATTCTTTCGAAAAAATTCTTCATGAAAACTTTTTGCCAAAGATTATGCTGAAATATTTTGCATGTATCACATACAAAATATCCCGTCTATTCAAATCGGGAAGCCCTGAGAAGTATATATTATTTTTTTTTACAGAAATGGAGGAATAGGATTCTTTATTATGCGCCTTCCCGAAATTGAGAAAAGCGACTATTAGCCTCGTCAAGTCTCTGTGTGTTTGTGTGTGTGTGTGTGTGTGTGTGTGTGTGTGTGTGTCTGACTATGTGGAACAACTCGGCTTCCAATGGAAGTATTCTTATAAAAATTTATATTTGTGTATTTTTCGAAAGTCTGTCGGAAAATTCAAGTTTTATTATATTTTGACAAGAATAACGGGTACAGTACAGGAAGGCCTTTGTACATTTATGATAATATCTCACTAAATTTTTCCTACAAAATTTTCAGACAAAATGGGTAAAGGAAATAAAAAACGCATGTTATGTTCAAGAACTTTTTTCCGAAAATTGATCTGTATATTAGAAAATGTGGAAAAATATACAGCCAGACAGGCCACAGACGACAGTAAAACGTGGCGCATGTGCTTTGCATGCTGAATAACTAAGGCTACAAACACACACTCAGAATGTGAACTACTTATTGCTGTACCACGGCAAAAGGTGGGAAAGCGAAAGCAGTTAAGTGTTACGTTATATTTGTGTTGCTTGTATTGTTCATTAATATTTATGTTCCAAATCTCACATCACGACCCTACCGACGTTAGAACGCACTGCAGCCCTCTGAGAAAAGGACCATGAAGGGGGGGGGGGGGAGAGTGGAGATAACTTTATGCCGTAGTCGTTTTACTTCTGAAGGAAGAGCTCCGTACCCAGTGGATATGAGTGTGTGTGTGTGTTTCCCATATCCGGTCTGGACGTTTAGGGAATGAAATAGTCTCTTAGGCCTGCCAAGAATAGAGCCATGTTTCCTCGGTTTTAGAGTCAGTAGCTCATTCAGTGTACCATTCAGCTATTCCGACTCTCCACCACATAATAGTCATATTACGCTCAAATTTCAGTAGTTATTTACACCAACAATGTCCAACTGGTCAAGACCCACAATTGCTCCTCGAACACCTACACCTTGTCATATTATACTTCCCTACATTCCCCCCGCCCCAGTCGTGTAGCCAAGTTTCCCATTAGTCCTCTTTACCCACGCATTACTTTCTGAGGTTGGACGTACGTTTTTAAAATACTAAATTTTCTGTTTTTTTTTTCACCGAGCATACCACAAAGAACGCATGTAATGTGGCTGACAAGAGAAAAAGAACTTCTTCCCAGTTTTATACATACGAAATAATAGACTCGAATTCACATTAAAAATGCACTCCAAGGCTACATGTAATTAATTCTTGCCATTTTAATTTCAATACACATTTCCTATTGTTATCCCATAATATTGCTAAGATTCCTTGTCGTGCTCTACGGTATTCCAGTTATTTCAGCAATGGACGGTTTATGTTTTAGGATAGACACAGAAAATGAAGCGGTTGGAGGAGGGAGAATTTTAAACAGAATGAATAAAATTGTGTTTATATTTTTAATAAATACCAAACAAATGTCATCACACTGCAAGGTTATGCAAAATATTACATTGGGAAGGTCTCAACGAACAAACTCCTCTTTGTACTTCATGGGTGCCTTAGACACTGTCTTCAGTGTGAATATTATAGCGCTACTCTCCTGTTATGTCAATGTCGAAAATTAAATTTCAGGTATCACGGAAAATAAATAATAAGAATTAAGTTCTGATTCACTATTTTTGCTTGTCGGGTTCCCTGTGAAGAAACTTACGACAACACAAGGCGTTAGGTGGACAGAAGTTGCTCTCAAGAAGTCACTATAACGAAATGTAAATTCATTTTTCTTTTAATTGGGATATGGCTTTAAAATTTTATCTTCTACACTTTTCCCTTTAATCGGGCCTTGTTGCCTGTTTTAATGCAATAAAGAATGTAATTTTTTTTGGGCGGAATTTTCTCTCCCTACATAGTCTCAAACTGCTATCAGGAACATTTTATAGACAAGAAAGAATTGCTGAAAAATTTTAATTTTTGTGGCAGCAAATATTGTATCCCTACATCTCGCTATTCCCTTCACACCAGTGCCTGTAATGTTAACATTCGCTAAAAAAAAAGCGTTTTGTGCCGGTTGATATATGGCAGAACGGCTTCCAAAATTATGCTAAAGGCGAAACCTCGAATGCCGTGACTTCCAGCATCCATGGGTTTTCTTTGCCTGACCTCAGGATAGTTGCTGTAATATAATCAATCAACACATGATTTAAACAGAATGTTATTATACTTTCAGAAAGCGAACGACAGCAGGGTTTAGGTGTACCAGTAGGTCTAATATTCTCTTAAGTCGACACATTAGCGAGGCGTGGACTCATTTATCACTGCGCTAACGAGCTCTCCCACTTTAAACTCAACTAACTGAACCAAAGTACTTTGCCGCACGCCAACAACACATTCATAATTCATAACTCAGCGCAGAACAGAGCCTTGCTCCTGCTCGGAGGTGACGAATGGGGTAAGGCGTTGACGGTCGAAAGAGAAAAAGATTGAGGACGAGAATACTGCAGAAAGTAGGCTAAATGACGAAAGGAAACAAAGAGACAAAATGATTGATTAATAATAATAATAATAATAATAATAATAATAATAATAATAATAAAATAAAGAAATTGCAGTCCCA
>Ga0268261_10000631_pt1 | contig 22590 bp, 20 predicted proteins | sample TergutNc150P1_FD_190353 | JGI IMG/M metagenome (GOLD analysis project Ga0268261, IMG submission 190353) | Nasutitermes corniger P1 segment gut microbial community from laboratory colony in Florida, USA - Nc150 P1 (SPAdes) (version 2) | ecosystem: Host-associated > Arthropoda: Insects >...
ATATCTTAGTTCCAGCAGATTTCGGCATTCGCGGTCTGCCACCGATTTGATGACACCAATAATCTCAGCCTTCAGGTCAATGAGTGCTGCCAAGTCAGCGGCAATCTCGGCTTCCAAGGCTAGGGATTTGTTGATGTAGTCATCAAAGTAGTTCGGGTTCGGGTTCCGAGGCATTCCAGTCAATTTGGCTGTCGTGCTGGTGGTTAGTTCCCGCAGCGATTCAACCTGGGCGGTTTTGGACTTAATGCTTTGGTTAATGTAAAGCGCTTGAGATAAGTAATCTTTCGCGTATTGGTATCTGGTAGCCACTTAGCTTCCTCCAATGTTTGAGAAACAGGGTTCCCTCGGATTGGCAGGTTTTGACTCCGATGTTTGACTCCGTAGATGTACCGCGTGGGATTTTGATTAATTTGATTATTTGATTACCGCTTTAACGGCATCAATTAACCGGGCTTGAGTTTTGTCTTTATGTTCCAGGGCGTCCATGATGCGCTCATCAATGGTGTCTTTAGTGATGATGTGGTGAATAACCACGGTCGCAGCCGATTGGCCTTGACGCCAGAGCCGGGCATTGGTTTGTTGGTACAACTCCAGGCTCCAGGTCAACCCAAACCACACCAGGGTGCTGCCACCGGCTTGCAGGTTCAACCCGTGCCCAGCAGAAGCTGGGTGGATGAGGGCAACGGGGATGTCACCGGCATTCCAGGCTTTGATGCTGGCCTGGTCATTTAACGATTGGTACTTGATTTTGAGTTTGGTCAGCCGGGCTTGGATGCGTTCTAGATCATGTTTGAACCAGTACGCCACCAATAATGGCTTACCATTGGCGGCTTCGATTAGGTCTTCGAGGGCGTCTAGTTTGCGGTCGTGCAGATGGTGGATGGTGCCGTCTTCATCGTAGATGGCGCCGTTAGCCATTTGGCACAGTTTCCCGGCGAGGGCGGCAGCGTTGGCTGCGGTGATTTCCCCGCCAGGTAAGTCCAGCACCAAATCGCGTTTCATCTGCTCGTAAGCCTCCCATTCACCTTGGTCGAGGTGGACTTCGGCTCCAGCGGAGATGAGGTCTGGCATTTTCAGGTGGTCGGTGGCTTTCATCGAAATGGTGATGTCACCTATCGCCTTGTAGATTCGTTGCTCGGCGTTTGGTTGCGGCTTGTAGCTGTAGATGACTTGGCCGTTGCGCTGGTCAGGCCAAAAATAGGTGTTGCGGTACTGGGTGATGAACCGGCCTAAACGTTTGCCCATGTCTAGCAGCCGGAACTGGGCCCACAAATCCATCAACCCATTGGACGATGGCGTACCAGTTAGGCCAATAATTCTGCGCACCTTGGGCCTGGCAGCAGCAAGCGCGGTGAACCTTTTAGCTTTGTGGTTCTTAAAACTAGAAAGCTCATCAATGACGATGGTGTCAAAGTCGAATGGCACCCCGGACTGTTCTAGCAGCCAGGGCACGTTTTCGCGGTTGATGATGGTGATGTCAGCCCGCTCATTTAACGCAAGTTTGCGTTCCGTGGCAGTACCTACCGCGACCGAGAATTTGAGGTGGTTTAGGTGTTCCCATTTCGCCAGCTCATCTGGCCAAGTGTCGCGCGCCACCCGCAACGGGGCAATCACAAGCACCTTGTGCGCCTCAAAGCTATCGAATAGCAGATTGGCCAGGGCGGTTAGGGTTAGGACTGTTTTGCCCTCAACCCAAGCCCATATCGAGGAAAATTGCGGCGACCGGGTTATTTTCAATGTACTCGGTGGCGTAGCGCTGGTAATCGTGGGGTATGAACTTCATTTGGCATCACCTCCTTGAATCTGGTTGATGATTTCTGGTATTTGGTTTTTGCAGTCCAACACATGAACCTCAAAGCTGAGGCTCCGTAACATCCCATGCCTTGCGGTCTGTAGGGGGCGTGGTTTCATTCCAGGGGCTTTGACTTCTACGAACCCGATGCGACCAAGGGGGAAAAGTAGGAGGCGGTCGGGCATTCCATCAAATCCTGGGCAGCAGAGCTTGAGTGCCACACCACCTTCGGCTTTTACGTGTTTGACCAGCAGTTTTTCGAGATATTTTTCGTTCATCTCATCGTCCTGCCGTTGTTTTGGCTTCCGATATTACCCTTGGGTGCTATATAGCCCACGCGCGCATATGCATATGCGTGCCTACCTACTACTTTTACTAATAATGAAAATATAAGGAGATAGGGTTTATTAGAAGATTGGCAGACAAGGGGCGCTATCGCTGGTTTGACCAGCCGGTTTGCAATCTGCCGCGAGTGGCTTCCGATACGGTTATGGGAAGCACAGGCAGGGATTTGAAGGTTACTGGACACGTTCGTATAGCCTTTGCACACCGTAGATGGGGATTTCGTTTTTGCCGGTCTTGGTGCCGGTGTAGCGTTGCCAGCCGCCAATGGATTTGATGATGGCTTCAATCTCGAACGAGTTGGATTTGGTGATTTGGTTGCGAGGCTGGCCCAGGCACTCTACCCAAACCTCCATATTGCAAACCAGGGTGCGTTTTACGGTGCCGATTGGTTGGGTGGGGTCATCTGGGTTGCGGATGAACTCTTGACGCTGGTAGATGTCCATTTCAGCCCAGTTGTCCGGTAGCAGCCGTTCCAGGTAGGCGGCGACTAAACCTTCACGGTCGTCAGTCTCCAACGCGCCACGCTGCTCCTCGGCGGCGATTTGAGCCATCGCGCCAGTAAGGAACAACTCCTCGCCTTGGTGGTAGTGATGGAGCGCTTCAGCCCAAATCTGAGCCACCTCCAACTCCGTCAAAGACCAAGGGCGTTTACTGGCCGCGCCAGTTACCCGCACTGGCCAAAACCGCCGGTTGCCGGTCACGTCCCGCAGGAAACCGCCATCATTATTAGTGGTGCCGATAATGATGGATTGCCGCGCATGGGACTCAACCACCCGCCCATAGGAGGGCCGGTATTTGTCATCGTTGCGGGAGGCGAATGATTTGACGGTTTCGACATCCATTTTCTTGATGCCCGCCATCTCCGAAAGTTCCAACAACCAATAACCCTGGAGTTTTTCGGCTGCGGTCTTATCTTTCATATCCGAAATCGACAGCGAATCTGAGTACCATTCGCGGCCCAGGCGGGCAATCAACGTGGACTTCCCAATACCCTGGGAGCCGTTCAGCACCGGAATGCTGTCGAATTTGATGCCGGGTTGCTTAATCCGAGCCACCGCAGCCACCAACGTTTTACGAGTTACCGCCCGGGTGTAATCGTTATCTTCAGCCCCCAAATAATCAATAAACAGGTTATCGACCCGTGGAACTTGATCCCACTGCGGTAGGCTGTTGAGGTAGTCGATGATGGGGTGGTACGCCCGGTCATCCGCCACCTTGGTTAGGTTCAATTCGAAGCTCCGGGCGGTGAACTCGCCACCATATTTCTTGTCCACGTAGTTGACGAGTTGGGCGGTGTCGGCATCACGCCAAGCCGGATGGTACTGCTTCCACGGCATATCCTTCGCATAAATTTGGCCAGCCAGCCGGTTGAAGCGGATGCCCTGCAACTGGTCATCCCAGGTCAAGATGAGCAGCAGGTTGTTTAGGGTGTTGTCGAGTTTCCCGGCCCGGTTCCGGGTCAACTGCTGACCCCAGTTCGTTTCATCAAAATCCAACGCTGCCTGGGCTTGCCGCTCTTCCAACATCAGCGCTTTCACCGCTTCGTCGTTGGCGGCGTACTCGCACATGGCTTTGAACGATGACGCTTCGGTTAGCCCACCGAACTTGTGAGTGCGAACTAGGTCAAAGGCGTTGAGCAACCGGCCACAGGCCGGGTCGGTGGCGTGGTGGGAGTACGCGAATTTGCCACCATAAACCACCAAGCCGGAACTGGAGTCTGCGGGCACATAGTCGTAGCGGCCTAGCATTGTTGAGGGTTGGTACAGGTCTGGGAGCAGCAGTTCGATGGCGTCTTCAATCGGGTAGGCCCGGCAGAACGCACCAACCACACCATCCTTAGTGAGCGGGTCAAGCTGGTGAGTGACCGAACGGGCAATCACCTCAGATTGGCGAGACGACGTCGGCCACAAGCTGCAGTCCCGCCAATCCGACAGCTTGCCCAAATACTTATCGGGGTTGAGCAGGTTGCCCTCGATTGGTTTGTAAATGTATTCCCCGTCGGCTGGGCAAGATGGCCAATACATGAGCCTTTCTGGCTCATAGGTGGTGTCATCGAAATAATCCATACCGATTTCCTCCGCCACCAACCGCGATACCGCAGCATATGCGTCCGGCGTCACCTCACGCGATAACGGGATAACCAAACGTAAGCGCGGGGCGGTTGGGGTGTGGGAGTGGGTGGAATAAATGGCGCAACGGTAATCGACCAGCATTTCGACCCGGTTAACGAAGTCAACATCGGCGTGGTCGGCATCGAGGGTGATGCCGGAGCGGGCTTCCACGGTGTCTTTCTTCCTGCGCCCGCCACGCAAGTGCCCTAGTACGAATCCGCCTTTATCTTTGGCGGAATCCCGGCGATCTTTGGTCAGTTTGCCGTACTCGGCCACGGTCTCAATGGTGCGGCGCGGTTGTTCGAACTGGCCGCACAAGGCATCCCAGGTGATTTTCTTGTTAACCCACCGGCGCGCGGTACGCGAATCAGCGGTAGCGATTTTTAATTCCATTAACGTTCAGTCCTTTGTTCGGGTTCGGTGGGGGTTTTTGCCCAGAGCAGGAAGTTGGCTCGGCAGGTGGTGTCGTATTTGTGGCAAGTGATGCCTTTAGCGGGGCAGCCGCCACAGGCCAGCACAATGAACTGACCTGTAGCGATAGCCTCCGCAGTAAGGGATTGCTTCCACTTCTCAAAATTGGTGAGCGGCGCCTCTTGGTTACTCATCGCCAGCGCCAAGACCTAGAAAGTAGTTGACGAAGTACTGTTGGCCTTTACCAGTAACTTTGGTGGTTTTGGAAATGGTGACGTGCCCATCGGAGTGGGTAATCGCCGTTTCTTTCACCTTGAACAGGCCAAGTTCCATTGCCCGTTGGGTCGGGGCGTTGTAATCGGTGCCCTTGCGGCGAATCAAAAACCCATCATTGCGTAAGCGTTCGAAGAGGCGATTTTGCCCAACCTCGATGCCGTTACCTTTGAGGATTTTCGCTAGTTCGCCAATCAGGATGGTGCCATCGGAAACCGAGACAGCGTCAGCAAAAATGACTTTCGGCTTATCGGCTGCGGCCTGGAGTTCCAGCCGTGTCTTGGCTTCCCGCTCATCTTTCAACGCGGTAATCAAGGTGACCCAAGTGTCTGGGTCACTCATTAGCTCGTCCAGCTTAGGGCTGGTGATGTAGGCGCCGTGCTTGCGGATAGTGGGCAGCACCTCGTGAGTTACCCAACGGCGAAATGCTCGCAGCTTGTCTTGGCGTTCAGCGATATGCTCGTCGCTAACCCCACGAGCCTTTTGCGGCTGCATTGCGAGGAGCAGCGAGTACAGGCCGGATTCGTTGATGATGGTGAAGTTTTGCAATCCGCCAGGGGTGGACAGTTGCGTACCCCCCTTTTCGTCATCTTCTAGGCTTTGCAATGCGCGGTTGCGATTGGTTTCCCCAAAGGCGTCGCAGACATCTTTGGCCACCCACCACGGTTGGCCGTCGATCTGTACGGTGCGGACTTGGTTTCCCTCGTAAGAGAAAACCTGCAATTCGGAGTTCATGTGAACCTCCCATGTTGTCGGGGTGAGAGGTGAATTTGCCCCTCTACTTGGTACAGACAGATAGGGGCGGTTTGCGTACCGAAATCGAAAAACTTTTTCTAGTTTTTTTGGTAGAACGTGCAGGAGTACCCATCGGCAGCCAATTTCAAGCCCGAAGCCCACGCCGGGGTTACAGTCATCAGCTCACAAATCTCGCCCACCGTTACCTGGGGTCCGGCTTCAATAACCACCTCATCATGAACGGTCATCACGATGTCGAAATGGGCTAATCGCTGCATAGCTTCGGCCAAAATATCTCTCGCGATGGCTTGGACAATGTTCTCCACGAACTTCGGCCCATAAGACTCGATGCGCTCCCATTTCTTGGTGGCGCCCACGCCCTCGTAAGTAACGCTGGTACCGCCATACTGGTTGGTGCCGAGTTGGGGTTTGGCGTAAGCGAGCTTCCGCCCTGATGGCAGCGTGATGAACAGGGTTTTAGATTGGCAAGCGAACCCGATGCCGTGGGTTTCGGATGTGGTCTCGTCGGCCACGGCGGTCACCACGGCTTTATCGACAGCCCACCACAGGTTCACGATGTTGGGATTCGCGGCCCGCCAGGCATTGACCAGCGGCTGCAACTCTGCAGGATGCAGCCCCATCTCGGCGGCGCCCATTGCTTTCAATGCGCCGACGCTGCCACCATAGCCAAGTGCCAGTTCGGCGATTTTGGCTTTCGCCCGCAAATCCGAACCTTTGGTCACCTGCTCAAAGGGGACTTTGAACATTTGAGCCGCTGAGGCTTCATAGATTTTGCCGTGGGTGGCAAATACCTCGTTGCGCCATGTTTCCCCAGCCAACCACGCTATTACTCTGGCTTCAATGGCGGAAAAGTCAGCCACTATGAATTGGTGGCCAGGGGTGGGTATGAATGCGGTGCGGATAAGCTCCGACAGCACGCCCGGCACGGAGTCGTAAAGCATTTCCAGCGCTTCAAAATTGCCTTGACTAACAAGGTCACGCAGCGGCTCCAATTCCTGCAGGTGGTTTTGGGGCAAGTTTTGGACTTGAATTAGCCTGCCCGCCCAACGTCCGGTGCGGTTGGCGCCGTAGAACTGGGCCATGCCCCGCGCCCGCCCATCAGCGCAGGCCGCAATCTCCATCGCCTCATATTTCTTGACTGACGATTTCGCCAGCACTTGCCGCAAGGCCAGCACCTCGGCCAAATACTCTGGCGTCTCATCTGTGAGCATTTCGGCTACAGCCTTTTTATCCAGGCTGTCGGTTTCAATGCCGTTCTGGGCCAGCCAACCTTTCATTTGCGCTACTGAATTTGGATTCGCCAATTCCGTTAAGGCGACGAGGCGTTTGGTGGCGGCGACGCGTGACCGGTCAGCAACACCGATAGCGGCACCCACCAGTGGCAGGTCGAGTAGTACGCCTCGGTCGTTGATTTCTTGATCCTGATGGTACTCACCCCAGACTTGCTCTGGTACCGGGAACTTGGTCAGCCGCTGCTGGATGGCTAGTTCGACTTCCACATCCCGGGCGTTGTAGTCCTTGAAGCGCTGCCATTTCTCTGGCGCCGCTGCTGGCAGGTTCCGGTTGGACGCGGGCGTTTGAAATAGGTCGCCTTGGTTAGTGGCGATGCGGGTGCGTTTTGGGCTGCAAAAGTAGCGGATAAGGTCTCTACCCTCAGTCAGTTTCTGCTCCGCCAGGCCAAGTACCGCACCGGCACCGACCAGCGAGAGCGGCAAGCCCAGGTACGCGCTCCACGCCATGCTGCAACGCCACGAAGTGGGCTTAAGGTACTGGCCGGGAGGTAATCCGAGGTGCCGGGATAGGCAGATGCGTTCGAAGTTGGCATTGAACGCCCACTTGGTTACGGCATCGTCGGTTAGCGCGGCCAGCACCTCAGCGGGTATCTGCTCACCGCACGCTAGGTCGATAACCCTAACTGGCCCACCATCTACGGAATAGCCGAATAGCAGAACCTCGAAATCGGGGGCTTCGGCATATTTGTAGACCCCGGATTTAGTGAGGTCGACACTGGAAAATGACTCTATGTCAACGCTGAGTGTTTTCATGGGGTTTGGTTCCTTTATGCTTAAACGCACGAATTGGGCGGCAGGTAAATGGTTGCCCTGCCGCCCAATTGCGCTAGTGGAAAATGTGGCTAGTTGAGGAAGTCGTCATCGCTGTCGTATTCAGCGAAGTCGTCTTCAGCCGAAGTGCGGCTACCGAGCGGTTCGCCGTCCGCGACTTTTTGCAGATGGTTCAACGCGCAAGCAATGCCTTTGCTGCCATTGGAGTTGAACGCATAGAAGTTGATGCTGGCGCGGCCATAAACCCCGGAATAGATTTCCGAGTGATCGATAATGCGTTCCCGGTCAGGCCCAACAACGCCTGGCGCTTTGGTGGAGTTCGCGTTCAGGAAATACGAATTGGCGTAGGCGTCATCGTCTGGGCGTTCCACGTCGCCATCGCGCAGCGGGTTCTTAATCGCTGCCAATGGTGGCACGGTCTTGCCGTTGCCTTTGAGCTTGGCTTCACCCTCCCGGTATGCGGCCTGGATAGCAGCTTTTACCTTGGTGAGGGTTTCGGTATCCGACTTGGGGATAATCAGGCTGACCGAGTACTTGGGTGCGCCGCCGTTAATGGACTTTGCTTCCCAAGCGTTCACGTAAGACCAGCGGGTGTTGGGGCCGGTGATTACTTTTTGCGGGTTGTGATTGTTGTCGTTTTTTGCCATGTTAATTTACCTCCATAAATTCGTTACTGGCGTTGTTGATTTCTGGCCGCTTATCTGAGGCTGGTACCAGAGTTGGTTTCCCTGCGGGCTTCTCAACGAGGCCAGCCAGCAGGGAAGCAAATTTGGGTTTACCTAGGGTTTTCTCCATCGCGGTAATCCCCAAGAGTTTGTGTTCGAACGGGTCAAAACCCGCACCGGCTACCGTTTCGGCAACAGCGGTGTCGTTGGTGTAGCGGCGCACGGAACGGCCTTCCACCAATTTGAAGCCCGGCCATTGTTTACCCGCGAGGGCTTGTTGGTAGGCGTATTCCTTGATGTCGGTGGCCCACGAGGTGAGGTCATCCAACTGTGTGAGGATGGCCGCGATTTCCGAGTCCGCCAGCAGGGGTGGTTCTTGGAAGTCGTAGGCTGCTAGGGCGAGGTTGGCTGCGGCCCGCGCCCGGCATTCGAACTTGGCTCGGCAGAACCGGCACCAATCGCCACACCTGAATTCCCCATCACCGGCAAAGGCAACCAACGCGGTGGGCTTCAAGGTTTCTTCCGCCCATTCGAGCAGGGATTCTTTGGTGACCACGGAAGTTGAGACGTTGTCGCGGCGGGGCTGGTAGATGGTCATTGCCACCATTTCGATGTCGTAAATGTCATTGAATAACTCCAGCGCGCCCAGGGCGTAGAGCATCATTTGCGGGTTACCACCGGCCTCGACGAGTACGCCTTGGCCGTGCTTGTAATCGATGACGTGCAACGTGCCATCGGTGACGATGACGCAGTCGCCGGTACCAAACCCATCGGGAACGTAGGCCGAAAAGTCGAGCCGCTGCTCAATCAGCACCACCGGGTCGCTACAGGTCAGTTTCGCGGTTTCTACTAGTTCGGTGATGTAGGCGGCGTACCCATCGGCACACGCCTCCATCTCCTCGCAATAGAACTTCAGCTTTTTGGCCGGGTTCCGGGTCTTGATGCCGAGCGCTTTCTTGAGCTTGTACTCGCACAATTCGTGCGCGTCCGTGCCCTCGGCAGCAAAATCGGAAGTCTCATCCGGGAACTGCTCACCCAGCCGAGCCGATGGTGGGCAGTTCAACCACCTGTGTGAAGCGGAGGCTGAGAGGAGTGCGTGGCCGCTACTCATCGTCATCACCTTCGCAGTTGATGCAAAAACCATTCTTGTCGCGGGCGGTACCACCGCAGAACGGGCAAGTGTGATGGTGCCAAGGCTTAATCACGATGCCACCCCCAAAACCTCCACCGCAGCCAACAACCCCGGATACTGGGCCGGGTCAATAGCGGAGAGCTTGGCGGCACCATGGGTGGCCAACAGTTCGCGGATTTGGGCGGTATGGCCATCGCGGGACTTTTCAGCCAATACGGCGCGGACTTGTTCCAACGTGACTGGCGCACGTTCCGGCAATACCACCGGCTCTGGTTCCAGGTCAGCCACGATAGGAATCGCGGTGTCGGTTGGGGTATCGGCTGCTTCGGTGGGGATTTGGTTGTCCCAATCAAAGAGCTTGTGCAACTGGCAAGCCGCCTCAGCCACCTTGCCCGCCACCGTCTCCAGCGAGTCGGCGGCATCCATTAACGCGTTGAAGCACTTATCAACTTCCGGGTTAGCCATTTGAATTGCCCTCCAGATTTTGTTGTTGCAGCCTTGCGATGTTGGTGGCGAGGCGCTTGGACACGATGCTGATTGCGGTCAGCAATCCGGTCAGTTCCCCATCTAGTTCCTTGCGGGGGTCAGGGTTGCTGGTGTTTTCCATGTTGTTCTCCAATTCCGGAGGGGATTTATTTGCCCTCCTACTTGGTACAGACAGATAGAGGCGGTTTGCGTACCGGGAACCTCAAATTTCTTTTCCGTACCCTTTGGCGGTGAGGTAGGCGTGCAGTTTCCGCAGCGCGCTGTGCTTGCGCTTGTTGACTGATTTCGGCTCTTTCAACCCCAACAACGGGGCAAGCTCACGCTCGGTCTTACCATCCACAAAAATTGCGTGAAGCAGGTCGCATTCCGGTTCGGTCAACGCATCCCTGACGGCAGCAAGCAGGGTGTCCAGTTCTGCCTTGTCCTCAACAATCTGCGCGATGTTAATGTCGGCTGCGATATCGAAATCCACCTCATCATCGGTGGGGATGGGTGCGTTCAACGCTTCGATGCGGTCGCGTGACCGGGTGGTGCGCTGTTCCTCATTCCAGATAACGTGCCGGTTCTCCAACGCCAATTGCTCGCCTAGTTCGGTGCGTGGCATCCGGAAAACGTTGGCGCCGTCCGGGCTTACGTACAATGGGGGTGCGCCCTGCTCGTCGTGCGCTAGACACACAGCACGGGTAACGGCCTGGTGGTTGTTGTCTTCATCGATGATGAAATAGCTGGTTGGCGTTCCATCTTCTGCCCGCGATGGAATACGGGTGTTTCGGTAATTGTTTGCCATCGTCGGTTCCTTTGGGTTTTGGCAAAGGAGCCGAGGTGGGCAGCAAATGGGCAGGTGGAGTTACAAAACAAAATGGCCGGATGGTTACGAACGTGATGTTCTGTAACTCATCCGGCCATTTGGTAGCTCGCACTCGGCTCCGCTGCTCGGTATGGTTATTTACTTTTTAGTGACTGGGTCTAGGTGGCTTGAGTCTTGCCAGCCTCACCTCGCTTCTTGCTAACTGAAAGGCATCGTTTAGGCCGCTTTGAGTTCCGATGTCTCGTTACAAGGCACCGACACAAAATTTCGACACTGGGGGCACTTGAGCTTGACCACAACGTCCTCACCCGGGAACGCCGTAATATCAAAGGCACGTTTGCCACAGTTGGGACACTTCATCTTTGCATCAGCCATTGTGAGAGCTACCTCCTCGAAACAAAACTAAACAACGCTACTCCGCTAATTAGCGAAGTCTAGGAATAAAAAAATATTCACCAAACCCACCATCAGCGGTGGGCCACAACGCATTAAAGGTAGCCAGTTTCGGTTAGCCGGATTTCCACGGACTGCTTGGATACCACAAAGAAATCAGCGAGCCGTTCAATTACCGGCGTCAGATTAAGAATGGAATTAGTAGCCTTGGCGTGTTGCCTAGCTTCAGCTAAATACTCTTCGGTCTTATTCATAAAGGCTTGCACCGGCATCAAAATTCGTGGCGCCACGTTGTTGGCTTGCCATTCCATCCACATTTCATCTGTCCAATTGCCATCTTCGGATGCCTCAAGCTCATGGGCAGGGCAGGTGTACCGCTTTGCCACCCGTTTATCGAGCGTCTTTTGCAGGATGTGGTAGTCACGGTGCTTCCACCAGTGGAACGTTTCATGGGCGATAGTGTTGTTCATGCACCCGATGTTGCGCTGCCGCAAGGTGTCCGGGTCAACGATTATGGTACCGGAACGGACTTTTATCTCCCGGTACTCCTCGTTTTCGCGGTCGTAAATTTCGGCGATGCCATTTTGGAAGCATGTCATACCCAACACGCTTAGGTCTTCAGTAATGTGGCGCTCGAGGATACGCAGTCCCAACTGATTCTTTGCGATATCACGGATTGGCACCGGCATCGGATTTACTAGGGCTTCCGGGCAGAATTCCGCCAGAAATTCGGTGGCGACATCATCGAGGTCTTTGCGCGCATATCGCGGCACCAAGTCGTTAGAGATTCCCATCGGCGCACCTACTCTTTTTCGTCCATCGCTTCAACGATGCGTTTCCAGAAGTCATCGCCAAGTTTCTTGCTATTCGCGCGTCGCAGCGCGATGCGAACGTGGGGCAAGCTCTCATCCATAATGTAATCGGGCAGGTCTGGTGCCGCTTCAGCCCGTTCGCGCCCAGCTAGGTCGAGCAACTCCGCGCGCTCGGTTTCGTCTAGGCGTAGGGTTGAGGCAATCTTTTCGAGCATCTTCATCTCGGGGGGATACCGCCGACCTTTAATGATGTCCGAAAGGTAAGTGGCGGTTACGCCCATTGCTGCGGCAATGTCTTTGAGCATGATGTCGCCGCCCCCGGTAGCCCTACCTCGGCGCTTCTCGTCAATAAACTGACCGAACTCACCTGCCACAACCATCACCCCTTAACTACTTGGTCTTACGACCCGCCGGTACGCGACTTCGCTAATCCGCGTAACTGAGTAGTAGGCTACGCTTGGGTTCGAACAGTTGTCAAGCATTCACCGCTGATTCTGTCCGGCGTGTCGGTTAGCATCAGCCTGATAGGTTGTTCCGCCTCCCATCTCGGCGTGGCGAGCGGCACGGTTCGGCTAGGCTTCAGGCGACGCTTGCCGCAAGATGCCGCTGGCCCAATCGAATAGGTGGAAAAGATAAAAGGAGTTGAAATGCTAGGTACCGAAGAGGCAACTGCAGCGCCTAGTTACACTCCGCACCAAAAACGGTATTTCGCTGAGCAACTGTCACTGGTGCGCCCAACGCGGGATATTGAAGCACTGGCTTCATCCATGTCGGGTGTAAAGGTCGACCTGAATCCACACCAGGTGGATGCGGCATTATTTGCGTTAAAGTCGCCAATTTCCAATGGCGCCTTGCTGGCCGATGAGGTAGGCCTCGGCAAAACCATCGAAGCCGGGCTGGTACTGGCCCAGCTTTGGGCGGAACGCAAGAAAAAGATTCTACTGATCCTGCCCGCCTCGCTGCGTATTCAATGGAAAACGGAACTGGCAGAGAAGTTCAATATTCCGAGCGTTATTATTGAGCGCCCACGAAGTCGCAAAGGCGTAAAGAATAGCACCAATCTATTTCTCAAAGCCGCAAACGAAAAACAAATTGCTATCTGCTCTTACGAATACGCCGCAGCCAGCCGGAACGAAATCGGTGCCGTTCCTTGGGACTTAGTGGTCATTGACGAAGCTCACCGACTCCGGAATATTTACCAAAAAACAGGTAACGCCCGTGCTCGATCCATTCAACAAGCCCTTGCTGGCCGCAAGAAGCTGCTCCTAACCGCAACGCCGCTGCAAAACAACTTGAAAGAAATGTACGGGCTAACCACTTTCATAGACGAGCACCTTTTTGGCGACCCGGCAGTTTTCGCTGCCACACCGCCACAAATCCTGCGGCATCGGCTCAAAAACATCCTGTTTCGAACCCTCCGCAAAGACGTGGCTGATAGCGGCTACATTAAGTTTACCCGCCGCCAGGTGATTACTCGGCCCTACATTCCAGGTGCTACTGAACAAGAACTATATGACCGGCTATCGGAATATCTGCAGCAAGACCGTGTGCGCGCGCTGCCTGAACGCGGGCGCCAACTTGTGACGATGGTAATTCGCAAACTTCTCGCCTCATCGTCTGCCGCCGTGTCGAAAACCCTCGATTCCCTAATTGACAGGCTTGAAGCCCTCCAAGAGGGTTACGAAGATAACCTCGATGCTGACTTGGCCGAGGACTTTGATTCGTTCGACGAGTACTCCGAAGAATTCGCTGACGATGACGATGCCACCGACGATGTGTTCCTAGAAGCTCGCCTCCGCGACCGCCAGGCCGTCCTTGAAGAACAGCAACTGCTCCGGGAAATCAAAGCCCTTGCCGAAAGCATCGGCACCGACGCTAAAGGCGCCGACCTGCTCACGGCTCTTCGCATTGGATTCGATCAAGTCAAAGAGAACAAGGGGCAGCACAAAGCTGTAATCTTCACCGAGAGTACCCGCACCCAGCAATACATTCTCGACCTACTAAATGCTGGTGGTTATGAAGGTCAGGTGGTCTTGTTAAACGGTACCAACAATGATGAAACCTCAAAAAGGATTTACGCTGAATGGAAAGAACGCCACAAAGATGACGGCTCGGTGACCCCATCTCATGCGGCCAATATGAAGGCTGCAATCGTTGAAGAGTTCCGCGACCGCGCCACCATACTCATCGGTACCGAAGCCGCAGCCGAAGGCATTAACCTCCAATTCTGCAGCCTGGTAGTGAACTACGACCTGCCTTGGAACCCGCAACGCGTCGAACAACGCATTGGCCGCGCCCACCGCTACGGCCAGAAATATGATGTTGTAGTCATAAACTTCGTAAATCAAAACAATGCCGCCGACGTTAGAGTTTACGAATTACTCAAGGACAAATTCCAGTTATTTGAAGGCGTATTCGGTTCATCCGATGAAATATTGGGCGCCGTTGAAAACGGCATTGACTTTGAGCGCGCGTTCTACGACATCATCCAAAATTGCCGCACCAATGAAGAGATAAATCAACAATTCGACTTTCTACAACAAAAGTACGCTGAGGTAATCGCTAAACGAAAAGATGAGGCTATTCAACAAGTGCTAGAGGTGTTCGACGAAGACGTCGCCGCAAGGCTCAAATATACCGAAGATAAAACCCGAGCCAGCCTTGCCCAATTCGACCGCTGGAAGTACGACCTATTCGCCGCTTATGGCGCTCGGAGGCTATCCGACCAGGGTTGGGCATTTGAATACCAAGGAAAGCGTTATATCCCGTCGTGGGAGGATGCAAAAACTGGTGACGGTATTTTCCTAGAGGCAGATACGCCAGAGTACCTCCGGCTACTAGGTCAAGCCCTCACGCTCAATCCCCTGGTAACGAAAATTCGCTTCAACCATTCCTTGCTACCGCTAAATGAGCAAATTAGCTTCTTTTCCGAGGGAACATTTACCGGCGCTGTCTCAATTGATAGGTTCACGTACAACTATGGCAAAGATGGCGAAAAAGAGGAACATTTGCTCATCAGCATTGTCACCGATAACGATGCTACTTTTGATATGGGCATATTCGACCGCATGATGGAAATCCCAGCCGAAATCGTAGGCACGGTAGGCTCAGACCCCCGACTTGAGGACGAGAAGCATAACCTACAGTCCCTAAAAGCCGCCGAGATTGGGCAGAACAACAAAGCAAACCTAGTTTTGAGGTTTAACGAACTTAACGCTTGGCGCAGCGACCGCGAAGAGGCATTGACACGAGAGATTGACACTTTACGCGATGCCATCAACTTCAAGAAAGGTCAAATGTCCCGTGATGTTTCTACGCTTTCTCTGGACGAAGTGGTTTCCCTCCAAGATGAAATCGTCCGGCTTGATGGTGAAATCACAAAGAAACAGCGCGAGATGCTCACCAGCAAAGACGAGATCAAACAAAATGCGTCAGTGCTACAAGCGGAAGCTATGCAGCAATTATCCGGCACGTTCAACCTGGAGAACATTATGACTTTCTCATTCGAAGTCGCATAGGGGAATATGAAATGCAAAGACTTGAATTAACTTGGATTGGTAAAGGCGAAGAACCAGCCGTTGAACCTCGCATCCTGTTGCATGACCCCTCACGGGACTACGGCGACCCTAACTCCACCAATATGCTTATCCACGGCGATAATCTGCTCGCGCTCAAAGCGCTGGAACAGGAATATGCCGGGCGCGTAAAATGCATTTATATCGACCCGCCATACAACACGGGCGAGGCGTTTAACGAATATGACGACAACTTAGAACATTCGATATGGCTCGGGTTGATGTACAGTCGGTTTAAGTTGCTGCACTCTTTACTTGCAAAAGAGGGCGTTATGTTCGTGCAACTAAATGATGAAGAAATGAATTACTGCAAAGTAGTACTTGACGAAGTATTTGGTCGCAGCAATATGATCAATTTGATATCTGTACGAACAAAAAATACTGCAGGAGCGAGTGGAGGGGGCGAAGATAAGCGGTTGAAGAAAAATATTGAATACATTTTGGTCTACGCTAAGGATTACTCCAGCTTTCCCGGGTTTAACGAAGTCTATGAAGAGACTGATCTTTTCGAATTGATAGCTGAAATGCGCGAGGAGGGGAAAAGTTGGAAATACACCCGGGCGCTGACTTCTCTGGGCGAACGCACCTATTGGGGAGAGATATTCGACGGGAGCGGTGCAACTATCAAAGTATTCGAGCACAAAGGCGTAGAAATCAAGCCAATCTCTGAAATCGCCCGACAAATCGCGTCCGAAAAGGGAATTAGCAAAGAGGAAGCGGAACGACGCGCGTACTTCGAAAATTTCGACACGATTTTTAGGGATACAAACGCGCAGAGTTCCATCCGCCAACGGGTCATGGATGCCACGGGTAGCGAAGATGGCTTTTACAGTATTGAATACTATCCCCAAACTGGGAAAAATAAGGGAAATTTGACGACACTTTACTATAAAGGTGCCAAGCGCGATATCATCGCGTGGTTGAGCGATGTCGCATACAAGTCTAAATCCAGCATTGTTAAACGCGAGAAATTGGGAACCTACTGGGGCAGTTTTAATTGGAACAATGTAAACAAAGAAGGTGGCATTGTATTTACCGGCGGAAAAAAACCTGAAGCCCTAGTGCAACGCATAATCGAAATGTCTACCAACCCAGGCGATATTGTGCTGGACTCGTTCTTGGGTAGCGGCACTACGGCCGCAACTGCACACAAACTCGGTAGAAAGTATATTGGCGTAGAATTAGGGGAGCATTGCTACACAATGTGTCTTCCCCGTCTCCGGGCTGTCGTTGACGGTGACAAAACGGGGATTTCTAGTGCAGTAGACTGGCAAGGTGGCGGTGGTTTCAAGTTTTATGAACTTGCCCCAACGCTAGTTGTCCAGGACGAAAACGGCCTAGAGGTAATCTCCGACAAATATGACCCAACGATGCTCGCCGCAGCAGTTGCAAAACTGTGCGGGTACCGCTTCGCTCCTAGCGAGACTAATCCCTTTATACACGGGGTAAATAACGTTGGTGGCTACATATATGTAACTCCTCAATATGTGACCGCGCCATTGCTCCATGAAATCGCTAAGCACTTTGGGGATAATCAGTCTTTGGTCATTTGTGCATCCGCGTTCCAGATTGGAATTAAGGATAATTATCCAAATATTCAACTCCGCAAGATTCCGCAATCGGTGCTCTCCAAGTGCGAGTACGGTGTCGATAATTACGACCTGAATGTGGTTGATGTTCCTGACTTCGATTTGACGGAGGAGGACTTTGACGATGTCGAATGATCTGCAACCAGAGGTCTTGAAAGACCTCGATGTGAGCATGGCGCTACGGAAGCCTCAGCAAGAAGCCCTCGCGGTATTTGCTGAGGCTCTCGGACTACTGGAGTGGGAGAAGGTCCCGTGGGTTACCCAGGCCGAGCGGAATGGCGCACCTCGCCAAGGCAAAACCCTCACACCGGAGCAGATAGACGATATGGACGCACGCCACCCAGTCGAGCTGGCCGCTCAACTGGAGCGCATCCGCTCTAAGTTCCCGACTGCCACGAGTTTTGAACGGGAATTCCCATCCATCTGTTTCGCACTTGCAACCGGCGTCGGCAAAACCCGTTTGATGGCCGCAATCATGGCCTATCTGCATCGCGCAAAAGGCGTAAACAACTTCTTTGTCGTCGCGCCCAACAAAACCATTTATGACAAGTTGAAACGGGATTTTAGTCCATCCTACCCACAAAAATACGTCTTTTCGGGCCTACCAGATTTCGTTACGCCTCCCACAATTATTGATGGCGATAACTTCAATAGCTTCAATCCCCGTGATCTATCGTTATTCACCATCAACTCCAACATCAATATCCATATTTTTAATATCTCAAAACTGACACACGGTCGTGGTAAGGCCACCGAGATGGCTCGCGTGATGCGGCTCCATGAGGTCTTGGGGCAGTCCTATTTCGACTTCCTGCGTTCCCTGCCTGACCTATGTGTGATGATGGATGAGAGTCACCACTACCACGCTGAACAAGGCTTTGGTGTTATCAACGATTTGAACCCAATGCTGGGTGTCGAATTCACAGCCACGCCGCAAATTCAGACCAGCCGAGGCAAGGTCGCCTTTAAGAATGTGGTTTATGAGTATTCCCTAGCTCATGCGCTGAACGATAAGATGTTTGTCAAGGAACCAGCGGTCTTTACTCGCAAAGATTTTGACCCGCGCCAATATACCGAAGAGCAACTCGACCATCTGAAACTCGAAGATGGAGTCGAGCTTCATAACAGAACCAAAGCTGAGCTTGACGTTTACGCCCGTAACTATGGCAAACCATTTGTTAAGCCATTCATGCTCGTGGTGGCTAAGGATATCGCCCACTCAAAGCGTATTCGTGAATTCCTGACTTCGCACGATTTCCAAGATGGATATTATGCAGATAAGGTTCTGGAGATTAACTCTAAGCAGGGCAAAGTTGAAAGCGAAGAGAATACTGTCCAGCTTCTGAGCCTAGAGAACCCAGATAACCGTATTGAAATTGTTATCCACGTTGATAAGCTCAAAGAGGGCTGGGACGTTAATAACCTTTACACCATCGTCCCGCTTCGCGCTTCGGCGTCCGAAACACTCACGGAGCAGACCATTGGGCGTGGTCTCCGGCTCCCGTATGGTGAGCGTACTGGCGTTCCAGAGGTCGACCGGCTTTCCATCGTTAGCCACGACAAGTACCAGGCTATTGTCGACCTTGCTAATGACCCCAATTCGCTAGTGCGCCGTGTTTACTTCATCGACCCGTCGCTGGTGCCCGTCGGTAGTGCTGGGGAAACTGAAACGGTGGAGCTGAAGCCAGTTTACGAAGTGCAAGTCTCCTCGGAGAATTTCACCAACGAAATCTCCAACGTGTTTAACCCGGAGATTCCAAAGGAGACGCGTAGGGGTGTGGCGGCGTTCGTTGCCGAGAAAGCGTCTCACCACGTTCAGTACCTGTCCCACCAGTTAAGCAGCTTCAAGCAACTCAGCACCGATAATACACATCACGACTTCATTGCCAATACCATCGTACGCGAGGTACAGCGGCAGTTCCCTGATGTCTCACTTGATTTGGGTGAATTAAGGCAAGCCGCCGAAAATGCTATCGAATACTGCGTTAACGCGCTGACCGGAACCATTATCCCAATCCCCGAATTGGTCGTGAACCCGAAAGATATAGTCGTTTACCGCTTTGACGATTTCGACCTCAACACCCGTAACCTCACCTTCCGCCCCACCGATGAGACCATCATTGGGCAAGAACTCTCTCGAGGGGGTCAGCGCATTGAGTTTGAACGCGCGGGTAACCTCTTGACCAGACCAAAGGATACTCCGGAGAGCGAAATCGCTAAATACATAATCGTTAAAGACAATATCGATTACGGTATATGCCGTGACTTGATTTTCTCACTTATCGCTCAGGCTAAAGGGCACTTTTTGTCGTACCTGAGTGCCGAAGACGCTGAGAAAGTCATGCGCCAGCAGGCGCGCGCGATTGCAGAGTACATCTACGCGCAGATGAACGAGCATTTCCACGAAACCGACATTGCTTATGTAACTGAAGAGATACGGCCTTTTTCTCGTATTGAGGGAAGTTTCGGAAGTAAGGTCAAGGCTGATGACGTATACGATTACACGGTTACTGTCAAAGCTGGCGAGCTTCGCTCCAAGGTATTCAAAGGCTTCAAAAAGGCTTGCCACACGCTATACAAGTTTGACTCTTCACCGGAGCTTGTACTCGCCCGCGTGCTAGAACTCGACCCCGATGTCAAAAAGTGGTTGCGACCGGCGCCCAAGCAGTTCAACATTATCTGGGGCAAACATCGGCTCAACTACGAACCCGACTTCATAGTCGAGACCGCCGACAAGATTTATATGGTGGAGGTCAAAGCCCGGAACGAGATTGACACCCATGAGGTTCAAGAAAAGGCTCGCGCTGGTGCCGAATACTGCCGCACCGTATCGGACTGGAACGCCCGCAACGGCGGAAAACCATGGGAGTACGCCATCATCGCTGACGACAACATCAGGCCCCAGTCCAGCTTCCAACACCTAGCAGACACCGGCACCAAAGCCGACGGCTTGCTAGCGAATTTGTAATCCGAATACGATGCGAATTAGGATGCGGCTAGATGTCAAAGAACAACGATAATTTCTTTGCCAAAAAGAAAATCTGGTCAGAGGTAAAGGATGAACTCCTCGCCTACTACCTCGTGCCATATTTCAATAAGATTCTCCGGACGGGCAAGCCGATCTTATATGTGGACTGCTTCGCAGGTAAGGGCAAATTCGACGACGGTAAACCCGGTTCACCGCTAATGGCAATCAAGAGCCTCGAAACCAGCCTCGGACAATATCATGGTAACCGCGCTGCACCTCCGGTCACCATGAAGTTCATCGAACTGAATCACTCAAAAGACCTTGAAGCCAATATTCCAGAGCCACAACTTGGTATGTGTGAGGTTATTACCGGCAGATTTCAAGATCAGATTGCACCATTGATTACCAAAGCGGTATCAACACATCCCTCGCAAAATGTTTTCTTCTACATTGACCCTTACGGTGTCAAAGTTTTAAATGCAGCATTGCTTGACCAGATTGCCAACGCCTTTACCACTGCCGAGTTGTTGATAAACCTAAATTCCTTTGGTTTTATCCGGGAAGCCTGTAGAGTCAAGAACGTCCAATTCCGAGAATCGGAAGATGACATATTCGGCGACCTTGAGGAATATGACTACTCCGCTCTAAAGTCAATCAATGAACTAAATGCCATTGCTGGTGGCGACTATTGGCAACAGATTATTGAGGCCTATCAGGCGAAAAAGATTAATTGCTACGAAGCGGAAAAGGAATTCTCGCTTCGTTACAAAGAGCGACTCAGAGAAAAATATAAATACGTCCTTGACATGCCTATTCGACTTAAACCAGGCCACCATCCCAAATATCGAATGGTACATGCAACCAACCATCCCGACGGCTGTGTCCTGATGGCTGAGAACATTGCGAAACGAACTGACCGATTAGTAGTTGAGGTTCAAGGCGGCGGTCAAGGCACGCTCTTTTCCGAGACTGCAGACAATGAATACGCCTCGGACAACGAGCTAACTCAAAAAGTGAAGTCAATTCTTGACGAAACCACAGAATTCACTAGATTAAACACTTTCTTAGCGAATTTCTATAACAAATATGGTGTCCTTTGCGATGTCTCTAGGTTAACTACCGGCAAGGGCGGCTCAATTCTGAAGTCACTTGAAAAGTCCGGATACGTCGACATTCAGCGTGACCCAGCAACCACCTTAAATGGAAGCTCGTCAACATTTTGGGGAGAACACGGCAAGCAAACAATCCAACTGCGGAAGCGAGCCAGGGAAAAATGAAGACCATTACGCGTAAGACCATGCTCTACAAAACAGGAGTAGAGTACGGCGACTACACCATGAACCATGTTTTCGGTTGTTTTCACGGCTGCAAATACCCGTGCTATGCATTCTTAATGGCCAAGCGGTTCGGCAAAGTCACCGACTACCAAGACTGGTGCGAACCGAGGCTTGTTAGCAACACTCTTGAACTTCTTGACAAAGAAATCCCTCGGCTAAAACACAAGATTGAATCGGTACAGCTTTGCTTTACAACCGACCCGTTCATGATGGGTTACGACGAGATTTATGCAATGAGCATGGCTGCAATCAAAAAGCTCAACGATGCTGGCATCCGTTGCACAGTTCTGACCAAAGGATTGCTGCCCATTGAATTGGCGGAGCAGTCCCCGGAAAATGAATACGGGATAACTTTGATATCCCTCGATGAAAGCTACCGTGCGAAAGTCGAACCCGGCGCATCAAGCTACGTTGAGCGAATTGCGGCTCTTAAAGCGTTAAGCGATAAAGGCTGCCGGACATGGGTCAGCCTCGAACCTTACCCAACGCCAAACCTGATTGAACAAAATATCCTGCCGATACTAGAAGCGATATCGTTTACCGATAAAATCATCTTTGGCCGCACAAATTACAGCAAAGAAGTCTCGTCCTTTGACAAACACAAAGATTTCTACAATGAGCAAGCGGATATCGTAAAACGGTTTTGTGCCGAACGAGGAATAAACCTACACATCAAGGATGGCACATTAACCATTCCGGTAGTCGACGAGGTGGAGTACTGCGGGGCTGCCTGAGATTGAACCTTTAGATAATGCCTAAACATTTAGATAATGCCTAAACATTTAGATAATTCCTTGTAGGCTAGGCGAGGGGGGTGCATCGGCTATGAGGGCAAGAACGCCAGCGCGGTTAGCCGCTCGCACGCACCCAATTCACCGGCTTCCAAAGCGCGTTATCCATTGCGATTGTACCGCTCAGAAACCGCATGATTGCGCGGTTTTCGGGCCTTTGATAACGTTATCGATAACGAATTGCGAATTAAGCGATTGTATCAAAATGCCTATGATAATCGAAATAACAATCCGAAGTCTAATACAATTAGATAATTCCTTAGCCGCGTAGTGCCGCTGGGTG
>Ga0268261_10000632_pt1:0-20000 | contig 22585 bp, 8 predicted proteins | sample TergutNc150P1_FD_190353 | JGI IMG/M metagenome (GOLD analysis project Ga0268261, IMG submission 190353) | Nasutitermes corniger P1 segment gut microbial community from laboratory colony in Florida, USA - Nc150 P1 (SPAdes) (version 2) | ecosystem: Host-associated > Arthropoda: Insects >...
ATTCCCGCTAATCTGAATAGTAAAATAATGAAGCCGAAACGTCTGTCGCTCTCCATGTAAATAAACGTTACTTAAAAGGAATCAATTTAAAATATTGTTTAGAAGTGTAACCAGGCCACGGTCGTTAAATCCTGTAACGTTTTCTTTGTTCTGGTACATCCGCAAGTCAGAACACTACGCGTGACACTGAGGGCTTCAAGAGATGGTTACGGTTTTTCTGATAGAAATTGATCAATATCGCGTTAAATTGCATTATTAATGGGAGATAGAAGGTAGTATGTCAGAATTTTTAATTTGGCAATTTCTTGAAAGTTTGAGTCAATAACGCTATTTTCTTATTCTGAAACACAACTTTCTAGGAAACTTTGTAGAACAAAGGAAAGGGAACTCGGTCACTGCTGCAAATAATTAATTCACAAAGCGGAGAATTTTGTAGGATTAATAAGCCCGTGTTGTGTTAAAGTGTATGTATATCCCTTCACAGGGAAAATATTGATAAAATAATTAATATATTTATAAATTTAGGGTTTGCAGGACCGTGCATCTTCACACATTCATTTGAATCAACCGAACAGATGCAGCAATAAACCTGTAATTAATTGCTGCATTTAGTTATTTGATTTAATTGATTAATATATTTACGTTTGCTTCTAGAAAAAAATCGTAAATTAAATTTTTAATAAAAATTATTTTTTTATATAATGGTGAACAAATATAATGATCTTCTGCTATCTTACAACTAACAGGGCTTAAATTTATTCCGCGAAAAATTAATCGACTCTTGTGTATTTCACACCAAATCCTACAAATTCTTTGCAAGACCATTCTAATGGTCTTAAAATGACACCTGCATTACTTTTGTTTCAAAGCCAGTTTATTTTTTCTGCTTTATTGTAAAACGAAGACGGCAATAATGTTATTAAACATTCAATTTTGTTTCGTCTGAAGACAAGCCATAAAATAGTCTTACTGCAGGGACTGGCTATTATGATTTGTATTAGGAAGCCTGTCACTTACTTGCATAATTTAATGAATTGCATATGTTACATATCAGGCTCTATAGAGACATTTTATCATATTCTTCCTGAATGTATTTTCTTAGGTTTAAATATTCTCGGAATGTTCGCTATTATCAGTTGAATTTAAATGATTCCATTTCAGCTTGGATTTCCTTATTAATACTTTAGTACTTCATATATACTTCATGTATATAACTGTCTGTTAATTCAATGCAGGATTGATTGTAAGACGTCTGCCTAGTCATTCCATTCATTGGTGCATTTGGAATTAGTTCAAAGAGAAACTGTTTTCTACACTGGATATTTTGCTTCCTAGTTGCTCTGTAATAATATTGTTATTAATTTGTGCCCTCTAATTCCGACTTATTACGATAAAGAATGTGACATTAACGACACTTGTGCAACTGAGGTATTATGAGAGTGAAATTTTCGCTTTTCGTTTCGGGGCAATTCACCTGCTTAATGATGTATGGTGGAGAAATTTCGTGTTCAATGTAATGTTGATTGTGTCAGATCACACGGTGATTCATACAAGATGCGTTAAGTCCATTGCTGTTTAGAAAACCTTAGAATTCGTCCTACGTTTTAGTTGTCGCTGTGAAAGTTGCTTATCACTTCTAAGAATCCAATTTTAGCAGGGCTTTTGCCTTTTCTTTGATATTTTCAGGAATGTGTGTACATGTGCACCAACAACGCTCAAAACATATAATCTTAAAACACCGCTGTAACACACTTACATCAACTTTTCTTCGTTTGATATCCGACGTGAATTCAGTTTCAATTTGTAGACAGGTTTTATAAAATTACCGCTGCATTTTTCGACTGGATACATGTGGACACTCGCGTCACAAGGAACGGGAGCGCTGTTGTGAAATATCTTTGCTACAGCACCACAAATGGTGTGTCGCTCACACTGAATTGCTGCAGCTCTGTTAAAACACAGACTACTTACATTTTAAGGAAGGTGATGTGTCGAAGGAAGAATATTATACAGTGTGAAACACTCATATTTGTGTTATTAATTTGGTTCATATTGGTTACTGATTAAGCAGTGCATTAGTATAACGTTTGGAATTCCGAGAAAATCGGTGAAGTTTGGAGATTCAAATTGGAATTTTTTGGTGTTGACGCCATATAATCCGGTCTCTGTGTGACTTGCGGCCTCTGCCATAATCACATTTGAATAAAACAAAAATCATGTTTCTATTTTCGTTAAAACCCATCAAATAAACAACGCAGTATTAAAAGGCAAAATGCAGGGATTTAAATCCTTAAACGTTTTTACATTTCACATTACACATTTATAAAGGAAGAAGTGGACGGCCCTGAATATAAAGTCTCTAAACTTTGTTTCCGTTCAACTTAGAATTTATAACAGAAGAACACTTCAAATTATCGGTGAGTAAATGCAATGCTCTGACGTTATAATGAACTTGAGCTCAGGACGACGTTTTCTAAGTGAGAATAATGGCTTGAATCATGAGAGAATTATTTTCTTCTTAAATAACGTTGCCAAAACAAAAAAGTATCCATAATTTTAGTATAAAAACAGAGGGTGACACATTTGTACAAAAGATATTGCATGTCAACTACGATTGCTGACATAAACTTGACCAAATAAAAAAATAGTAAGCGTTTAATAAGAGAGAAATAACACAGAAAATGAAAATCGTTTTGCCAAATTTCTCTGTACTCGCCATTAAAGGAGCATAACTGTCGTTACTTCCTTAACTCCTGAAACTTTAAATGTGACCCATACCCCCTTCTTCAACTATGCTTCTGAATTCAACCACAGCGTACCGTCCAGAATCTCAGGTTTGATCACTTCTTGTCTGTTGCGCCTCGTCTGTTTTATTAAGAACAATAAAATCGGTAATAGAACCTGTCGTAATTCAAGGTAAGAAGTGAAACATAAAGTCGTTTTCCAACACTGAAAGTAAAACACAGAATTCTGTGTAATTCACCAAACATGCTGTAACACTGGAGTGACCAAATTTTGAGAGCACAGCATTGATAATAATGAATTGTCTTTGTATGTCCCTGACATGCCCGTTTGATACTTCGGCTCCCAATGACCCAGTGAAATTCTAGTTGAACCTAAAACAATGCAATGTACATTTAATTATTGCCTCGGACTGTATTGCCTTTTTATCTAATTTTAAGAGCAAAGTTCAAAAATACGAAAAGATTAGTAGCAGAGAAATAATTTAAGTGCTGCTCAGAAATGTCTGCCGGACAGTCCTTGCACTACGTGCACGAATTACATCCGACAGCGGTACTAGTGACAGCTGTGTGTGTGCCGTTAGCATTTGCAAAATTATAGAAAAACTGCTAGTGTCAACAAAGAGACCGCTGCTTCTACACTCCACCGAAGCACGCGCCTGCAAAATCTCTTGTTAAACTGCATCGACTGCCACACAAGATTTCTATGCCCGTACGCATAGTCGGGAGAATCCCCAGTTTGGTTCATTTCTTTCACTCTCTTTGTTTGTCCGCATCTACCAGCGCGTTTGTCACTGGAAAAGAACTTCATTAAATTTCCCATTAGAAAATCCTAGGAAAATCGCCCAAAGAATCCAGATTTGGTTAAAAGGCGCAAAAGTTCCAGGTAACATACAAATTGCTTAAGCACATTTTATTGTTCCCGACAACATTAAATACCATAAACGCGCTCTTTTCAGGAGGAGTATTGTCTGGTTTTTAGGTTACACTGATATATAAAATTTCAATTTTTGCGACTAGCAGAAACGAAATGTGCCAGTCCTTATGTAAATTGAGGTGCTGAACACGAACATCACAATAAAAATGCTTTATTAGCTACGGTTTTCGAGCTATTGTCTCTCACCTGTATTACGTCATAAGTAGAAGGTTGCGTATAGCTCTAGTGAAATTGGGCCTTCTTCACCTGCCGATTGAACGTCACATTTGGAGAATTACGCATCAGGGTCCAGCAATCATCAGTAAATATTGATGGGCTCCATTTCCCTTTGTATCTGCCCTCCATGGCTGCAATGTCCTTGTGGAAACGTTCACCGTGCTCGTCACTCACAGAACCAGAGTTCTCCAAAGGAAGTCCAGATGAGAACTCAGAAAGTGGCCATATCCATTTGACATAGTGATGTACCTTGTCTCTACTGTCCCACTCACACAGAAAACAAGGAAATTTTGTGTACCCGAGCTGCAGTCCAAGCAAAAGTGCAATGACTTTCAGGTCCGCACAAATGTTCCACTTGTATGTGACATATTTTATGTATTGCAGTATCTGCTTCATGCTATCATAACTTTCTTTAATTCCAAATGCATGTGTAACAGGAATGGAAGGTAACACATTCCCATTGTGCAGAAGAACAGATTTAAGACTGACTTTGAGGGAATATATAAATAGCCTCCATTCATCTGAGCAGTGGCTCATGTTTAATGCTTTGAACAAGCCATTCCCATCTTTGCATGCCACTAGACTGCCCCCTCCACGGTGAAGAATTCTTCCAGTTATTTTTTTTTTTGCAATAAGATACAAAGTTATTTTCACACCTTAATCCAAATATGTCCATTGATTCATTCTGGATGCTAGCAGATCGAACTTTACCTTTGGCAGCTCCCAATCATATACTAGATCATTCAGTTAGTTTTGTGTAAGTTTGTGAGGTGAATCAGATGCTGGACCTTGGAAGTCTGGATTTGTAAGTTCTTCTTCGTGATGTCCTGTTTTCTCCGTGTCTTCCTCTTCCACATCCAAATTCAAATGGTATTCTTTTGGTGGCTCTAGCACGGGCAGAGTGTATATTTGGATAGTTAATTCACTGCTTCTTCTTTCTGTTCATACCACTTGCCACAGGAAGTGTCATGCAAAAGTAGCAGTCACTGCTGTGGTTTGAGGGTTCCCTCCACACCATGGAAAAGGCAAACAACATTGCCATTCCCTTATGATTTATCCAGCCTCCAAGACGTATTGCACACGATATGTACACAATGTGCGGCGTCCACTTCATATCGTGGTCACCCAGTTTCCACACAAAGTACAGATGGTAGGCTTTCTTGATCAGAGGCGTTATAGAACGCCTCTGTGACGCTAACGTCACTTTCGCACACACATAACAGAATAGGTCCACACTGTTCACACAAGAGCGAGACATTCTGCCCTACACCTGCGCTTCTACGGATTGAAACTGAAGCACTGTCTGGCGGCTTATGCGATGACCTTATCATGTGACCTTACTCTTGTCACAGCTTTAGTCAACTGTGATTAATGACCTTATCATTTATGCTAGTCAAAGCTTTAGTTACCTATGATCGTCATTCATGAATCAAACCCTTATTTGAAATCGGAACGCACTGTACATGAACGCAGCCTCCTGTATCTTCGAAACAAGAGCTAAACAACAATTCTTAATATCATATTCGTGTTCAGCACCAACGAAATAACCATAAAAGACTTATTTCATCTATGCTAATTTTTGACTGTAGATCAGTGTTATCGGAAGATGTGTATAATCATTTGTCATAGGTACATGGCCCGCCTTTTTATGCTAAAGTGACCAGTTTAGAAACTCGTAACATTTGTATACTTGTCAACAGAGAAATTTTCTTCAATTAGCCGTATTTTTGTCACCAGACGGTGTGACACCGGATGGTTTGTCTAAAGCTAGAGGACCGAGCAGGTGAAACAGGAACTCATAATTTCACACTTAGCGTTATAAAATCAATGTTGCCAATCTTCCCAAATACTGCAATGAAAAACAAACCGTTTCACTCTTCAAAACAGAAGGTTGCTTATAGATACTGAGTTTCAACAGCTGATCAGAGCAATAAAACTGCTCCGTGCATTGCGTCCGCAATAACATAAAATCAATAAGAGAACTGGTAATGATTAGAAATAAAAAATGAGGCATTGGGTCGACAAACATTCTTCGACGAAGAATTGAACAAAGTTATGATGGCATACATTTCGAAGTAGAAAATTATTTTTCTAAGATCCTCGCATTTTGATTTTCCAGTTTCACACTGTGGCTCCAAATGTCTGAACAAACTTCATGTTTAAAGCATAAATGTGTTTCAGTCTCTTTTACACTTTATTGCAACAAGGTGTTATTGTTGCGACTTAATTCACAGTTATGTAATGCCATTCATTTCTGTCAGCACTGCCATCAGCCATGGATTCCCTTTCTTTATTCTTACGTTGTACATCCTACTCTTCGAAATGTCCAATTTTGATTTTTGTTTGCCAAAAAAATATAACATATCAGAGAGCACCCTCATGTTTGCAGGAAGGTTATTAAAAGTTAAAAAATATTTTACATTAAAAGCCACGCTGTTTTAAAAATCAGTAATCATTAGACTGCTTTCATTAACAATATTTCGTAATGACGCTGCATGTACTGATGTTAAAAATACACAATCGAGCCATGGCCATTTCTAAAAGCGACTTGCGTGAAGTGGTTTTTGACGTCATTTTCAAGGCCTGTGTCAAGCAAGCCATAGGTCGCAGTAACTGGCATCTCACCCTTAAGTGTAAAACCTGATGTAAAGCTCTGTGTCTTTTAATACCGCTTCCTATGGCAAGTCAGTAAAAGCAAAGTTACGTTACAGCGTCACTCATCACACTAATTCAACATAAAATATCTAGCGTTGTGTCACACAGCTGCATTATGTCTGGTTACAAACCGGAACAGAAGTTTTAAAATTTAATCAGAGGAGAATCCTGCTTGATTGTACTTCTGCCCCCCTCCCCGCAAACATAATTTCACACGACCCCACTCAGTAGACAGAAAGAACCGAACAATTAAGGGGTAAAATGGGATTTAAAAATGGGACGTATTTTTCTACATCAAGTAATGGGTAATATTCCACACTCTTACCAACACTCAGTAGACAGAAATAACCGAACAATTAAGGGGTGAAATGGGATCTACAAATGGGACTTATTTTACTACATCAAGTAATGGGTAATATTCCACACTCTTACCAACACTCAGTAGACAGAAATAACCGAACAATTAAGGGGTGAAATGGGATCTACAAATGGGACGTATTTTACTACATCAAGTAATGGGTAATATTCCACACTCTTACCAACACTCAGTAGACAGAAAGAACCGAACAATTAAGGGGTGCAATGGGATCTATAAAAGGGACGTATTTTCTACATCAAGTAATGGGTAATATTCCACACTCTTAACAACACTCAGTAGACAGAAAGAACCGAACAATTAAGGGGTGAAATAAGATCTACAAATGGGACTTATTTAACTACATCAAGTAATGGGTAATATTCCAAACTCTTACCAACACTCAGTAGACAGAAAGAAACGAACAATTAAGGGGTGAAATGGGATTTAAAAATGGGACGTATTTTACAACATCAAGTAATGGGTAATATTCCACACTCTTAACAACACTCAGTAGACAGAAAGAAACGAACAATTAAGGGGTGAAATAAGATCTACAAAAGGGACGTATTTTACTACATCAAGTAATGGGTAATATTCCACACTCTAACTAAAACTCAGTAGACAGAAATAAACGAATAATTAAGGGGCGAAATGACATCTAAAAATAGGACATATTTTACTACATCAAGTAATGTGTAATAATCCACACTCTTACCAACACTCAGTAGACAGAAAGAACCGAACAATTAAGGGGTGAAATTGGAGCTACAAATGGGACGTATTTTACTACATCAAGTAATGTGTAATAATCTACACTCTTACCAACACTCAGTAGACAGAAAGAACCGAACAATTAAGGGGTGAAATTGGAGCTACAAATGGGACGTATTTTACTACAACAAGTAATGGGTAATATTCCACACTCTTACCAACAATCAGTAGACGTAAAGAACCGAACAATTGAGGGGTGAAATGGAATCTACAAATGGGAAATATTTACTACATCAAGTAATGGCATCTAAAAATAGGACATATTTTACTACATCAAGTAATGTGTAATAATCCACACTCTTACCAACACTCAGTAGACAGAAAGAACCGAACAATTAAGGGGTGAAATTGGAGCTAAAAATGGGACATATTTTACTACATCAAGTAATGTGTAATAATCCACACTCTTACCAACACTCAGTAGACAGAAAGAACCGAACAATTAAGGGGTGAAATTGGAGAACAAATGGGACGTATTTTACTACAACAAGTAATGGGTAATATTCCACACTCTTACCAACACTCAGTAGACGTAAAGAACCGAACAATTGAGGGGTGAAATGGAATCTACAAATGGGAAATATTTACTACATCAAGTAATGGGTAATATTCCACACTCTTACCAACACACAGTAGACAGAAAAAACCGAAAAATTAAGGGGTGAAATGGTAGCTACACATGGGATATATTTTACTACATCAAGTAATGGGTAATATTCCACACTCTTACCAACACTCAGTAGACAGAAAAAACCGAAAAATTAAGGGGTGAAATGGTAGCTCTACATGGGATATATTTTACTACATCAAGTAATGTGTAATATTCCACACTCTTACCAACATATTCAAGTAAAATACACATTTTGCAGTAATTTCACGTCATCAATAGAAGTCCCTCCACAGCTACATAATTTACGGTTTTTGTATTTCACACACTAATAAACAAATAAATATATCACAAAAGACGTTTTCAGTGTTGACGCTAGCTCTATGCTATATATACTATTGTAAACTGCGCTGATCCAACTACGATATATACATGCCTCTTCCAAGAAAGGGACATATAATTTCCTGTACCATATTATTTCATTTGTCAAAATTGTTTAAAGTTTGGTTTATATAAATATATACGGTTAGGACACTGTGTGTTATTTACAGGATACATGAAATTTTAATTGTAAAGTATAAGATTTCAAATTTTTAGTACAATTTTAAAATACACTCCGAATTTATTATTGAAATTAGGCCTTTATGTGGCTAATTAGTTTAGCAGATATTTGTAGTATTTATTTTTTCTGAATGTAATTTTCTGTTGACTGACTACAGTATTTATTTTTGTTTAATAACACAACGTGGATGTGCCACTTTAAAGTAATACGAACATAATTTGATAAGCCAAACTCGATAGAATTATTGAAATGTCTGTTGGAAAAGTAAAACAAAACATTTAAAAGAACCATACTGTCTTATATTGATTTTTCTTATGCGTATTAAATTAGTTTGTTTATTACTATACAGACACAAATCGGTGTTATTTACGTTGTTAACCTTCTAAAATGTTAAAGAACCTTCAATTGCTCTCCCCAGATTTCAGTAAATAATGTGACAAATTAGTATGAAAAATGAAATTTTTTTGACCCACTAAGCTGATCTTAAGGACAAAGGACAGGGTCTTGTGAACATGCAAATGGACTTTAGAGTTCCATTTAATTCGTCGAATGTTCTGGCTAGTATGGCAAATATTTTTCTAAATGAACATCACATTTTTGAAACTAATTAGTCAATAAGGTACACTATCGATACAAAAATGCAGAAAACAGTTTGTAAATATCACGTAAAGAAATATAAAAGAGACTATTAATATTGTAACATTATTGTGTATCTTATGGTGTAACATAATCACTGAATATCATAGACACACTCTAAAACCAAAGAATGAAGGAACTTCCAGAACAGTTCACAACGAAAACTGGTAAGGCTTCTTTGCCCACTTGCAAGATCACCTACATCCCTTTTAAAATGCATTTGATAAAATAAGATAAGGTGAATGAAGTGTATTTACTTAGGATTTCGCTTAAAAATCGTTTCGTATTATAGAATTTTGAATTTTGTAATGTGGAATAGGGTGTAAACGGGCGTTTGTAACGCTGTGTGGAGCGCAAGATTTGTGTCTAGCAATATGCCATGTACTCCCATATGAAGTCTTAACAAAATTGAATTACTTTTTGTTAGAAGTTCGAAGAGGTAATTACGACTATAAAAATTAAGTTTACACGAAATATAGTGTGGTTGAAAGTTCAGATTGCCTAATATCTTTGACTGACAAAGTAACTCATTTGATTACAATACCACGCCACTTCATATTAGTCGCTAGCAGGCGAACCGCCGTAATATCAACAGGCACTTTTCTGTAGTACAAAAGTGCCCGGTAACTTGTCGTTTGATGTCCGACTGCTTTGTTTGAACAGGAACCGCTGTCTGTATCGTTCAGTTTAGCGCTGCGCAATGTACAGTTATGTAAATATCTATTTTCAAACATTCATTTTCAATTTTTAAATTAATATAAAAGCTATGGAATTTTAAGTTTAGAGACTTTTATTTTAAGTTCCCTCAACAAGGATCAATAACTAATTAAGAAAATGTGGAACAATTAAATTTATTCTAAGAAAGTACCTACGACATTAAAAACCACATGCATGTGACATGAACATCTCCAAAGTGAACTAACCAGTTCTTGCATCAATTTCCATATTGAGTCCTTTCCAACATATTGCACTATATATAACTGATTGCAGGTTATGTAAATTTATGTTACACTATTAATTTTAAATTCATAGCAATGCCATGTAACACTAACTTGAGATTAATATTTCAGTTACATTGTATTTTAATTTCTGATTACAGCGAACTTAAGAGTTAATACTTTCACAAAACAAAGGCCGTATCATTACTGAAAACAACTATACACACATATTTATGTCTGAATGTAAATAGTGCAAACACAAGTGAGTTGTATTAAAAAGCATATCTTAATTAAGTGATAGCTCTACATATTTGACTATAGTGCATACTTACGCTTCCTTACTTTTTTATTCTTTTGTACTTGATATCCAAGAAGGTGGACTACTTCAGACAAAATAGCCAGGAAAATTTTTACAGTCCTCTAATACAATATATGTTTGTTAATTTGATGAGTACGTATTTGAAATTATATTGAATAATAACCTTAGATTTTATTTGACAAAATTCAAATTTTCTAGCTCCCTCTTACCTCACATTTTTTCTTTTACACAAAATTACAAGAAAATTTCCTTTGTATTTTATTTACTTTTTATTACTTCAAAGAGGAAGAGATACGCTTGATGGGTAAGAATATTCATATTTTAAGTTTTTCCCTAACTTCTAATAACAGGGATTACTTACAGAATCATTCATTTAAGAATACTGAAAATACCTCAGATAGCATGGACAGTGGGGCTTAAGCCCCGGCAATAGTATATGGTTTTTTTTAAATCTAGATACACCTAGAAAACACCCTCCTTTACTCAATGCTTCTCCTGACTTGTGGATTCCAGAGCTCTAAATCCACAGACCCATTGCAACTTCATGCCTTGTTTCTTATGTACAAGTGTAACCGTATCTCAGCTCAACGCTTCTTCACCAAGCCGGCTTATATAGCGGTAATGCTGTACACTTCTCTTAGAATATCTGGAGGTAGGAAAGTCATATATAAAATTACAGTGTTTTTCTAAGTTTGCATATCACTTATTACTAAATGCCTGTTTTCCCAAGATGTGAATTCCCCTTTTATATATGCATGGAATATTCTATGTTCTAAATCGGTTATTGATTCATGATTTGTAATTTAACTCTTACTAAACAGGGTATTTTGGTATTATGTAACTCATTTAATTTAATTTAGTATATTTCCTTAACATTGTATCTTTCTTGTTAGGATGCGAATTTATCAAACGTAACACCAGTTTAGTAGGCTGTATCATTTTGATGGGCATTTGCTCAGCTATTTCAGAAATCTGTTCAAAGCTATCATTTATGACAAAATACTATTCTTTTAATATAAATACTAACCGACTTTAAATATAGCATATATGAAGCTTTATTTCTATGTAGAGACAATATCTGCATAACATTATTGGTTCCATTCGGTTGAGCTTGTAACGAAATTCAAGCGAAATTTTGGATTTCAGTAGGTTTACAATTGCCGTATTATATATTATGTTATCTATTGCATCATTTTTGTAAGGACTTCGCTTTTAGTGGGGTTGTTTTGTTTGATGATATAGTGTTATTCTAGCTTATCCTGATGACATTTTTAATTTATTATGATTTAACACTTTTTCTTTGGTTATCCGATGTGAAAACAGTTTCAATTTATTGACAGACTGTATAAAACATTGCAGCATTTCTCGACTGGACACACGTTGACAAACGCATCGAAGGGAGAGGGAGACATTTTGTGAAATGTCATAAAGAGAACACCACTAATGTTGTGTTGTTCGCACTGAAATTCCTGCTGGCATGTTGGAACAGAGACTGCTTATACTTAAAGTAAAGTGCTGGGTCCGAGGAAGAATTGAAAAATTGTAGTGAGAAACACAAATATTTGTGTTATTTCTTTGGGTCAAATAAATTATTGATGGAGCAAAGCATTAAGATATAGTTTGAAATTCCGTGGAAACTGGTGATGTATGGAATTTCAAATTAGACGTTTTTGGTGGTGACATCTTGTAATCCTCTCTCTGTGCTGCCCACAGTCTCTGCTATTGTCGGCCTTGATTAGAAGCAAAAATAATCTCCTTCGTTCCGTCAAATTCCTTCCACTAACAACGCGGTGTTGAAGTGGACAACCCTGAACATGAAGTCTCAAAATTTGCATTACCTAGCAGTTATAGTTTGTTGTGCTTTAACTTTCAAATTGTAGGAGTTTAAATACTTTACACATTTTTTGACCTATATTAAGGATTACTGTCGATATAATGCTGATGTCACTACACGTACTTCATTGTATTTATTATAGAAAAATAAGTTCAATATATTTTTTAACTTTGATGGAATTGAGCGCAGAAGAGTAACAGAAATATTTTCTTCGTAAATAGCGTTATTAAACAAAGTATAAATCATAATTTTTTACAAAGAGCACAGTGTAAAACATATGTCCAGTAGATCATATTTCTTATGCTGCAAAAAAGTATTCAAATTTTAATAAATTTGCCTTATCAGAAGAAACATTTTCCTGAAAATAAGAGGCCACTTACCGTTTTTTCCTGTACTCGTCATTAAAGAAACAGGGGTGTCATTACTTACTTTTCTAACTCTTGAATCTTTTGAAACTCTAGTCCCGTCTTGAACTGTTACCTTGAGATCAATCAAGGCGTACCCGTTAATAATTCTCTGATATGCCTACATCTTTCCTGTTGCGCCTTATTCAGAGTACAATCGATAAGAGGACTTGTCATAATTCAAGGTAAGAAGTGAAGGAGACGGTCTTTTATTAACTGAAAGTAGAACACAGAAATTTATATAACGGGCTAAACTGGCCGTAACATAGGAGTGAATGTTGATACCGAATTACCTTTGAAAGTGTCTGACATGCCCAGGTGGTAGCTAGGCTCCAAAAGGCCTAAGAAAATTGTAGTCGATCCTACAACGTTCCAAGAAATTTTAATTGTTGCTCCGGACTGTATTGCATACTTCATCTCTACGTTTAAGAACAAAGATATAAAATTAGGAAAAATAATCCTAGATAATTGATTTTAATTGTTGTTCAGAAATTTCTGCTGGGTTGTCACTTAATTTACGACCAAAATTTAGACGATGGTTTTACTATTGATAAGAGTTCTTTCTATTAGCAGAAGCAAACTAGTTTAAGAACTTCTAGGTAGTTGCATGTGACAGACAGACGACTGCGTCAACATCGTACTGTACCACGCGCGATAAAGTATCTTAATGTAAAAATGCCACTGTAGTATAAAATTTTTAGTCATGAAGACATAATCTGAAGAAATATGAAATTGCTTCATGTCTTTCAGTATGTCGGTTGTCAGCATGTATCAGTGTAGCTCACACTGGAAAGAAATACGAGAAATTTTTCATTGATATCTTCCATGAAAATTTGTCGAGAAAATCGAAAATTTTTAAATTTGGAAAAACTTGTGTACATATTACCTAAAGTCCTAATTATGTTTAATTATTACTGGCGTTATTATGGTCACGAGAGCGCTCGATTTGAAAGAAGTGGAGTTAGTTTCGTAGGTTTGCCTAAGAGTTATAAACATTAATGTTCCGCGCCATAACTCTCTATATTTTACAGAATTAACCAGGATAGGAATTAGTAAACTTTTGCATATTCTTCAACATGAGCCTTCTCGTGAATGGTCATTAATTTTGTCACTAGACAGCGTGACGTAAGATGGTTGTCTAAAGCAACAGGGCTACATATAAGAATTAGATCAATTTATCTTTTACATAACATAATGAAATCTATAGTTCCATCCTTTAGAAGTGATGCAATTAACGATATTCTTTGGTGGGTATGTCAAAGTGATGTTCAACACAGAAAGATGCTTACAACAGATCAAAATATTGGAACTGAACTATCTTTTTTTTTATACTTCCCACCATATTCAGAAAGAGAAACTGTAATGTTTAAGGGTAAGAAATGAGACATTTGGTTATATATATATATATATATATATAACGAACTACACTTTAGCAACACAAGACTAAACGTTCACGGACGTAACATTGAATCAACAATTTCTTTTCTCAGAATATTCTGTGAAGTCTCTCAATTGCCTTCATGTAATTCACAGCAGTGGATGGGAAGCTGCAGACCTTGTCACGAACCCTGTTCCCCTGTGTCGTGGCTTAGATGAAGTATTTGAAATTATCTTTTTCCAATTTCCGGCCAGTACCTCTGCATTTTTATAGACCCCAGAATCCCACTAACCACTAAACCTTCTGATTTCGAACTACGGCAACTTGAATATTTTCTTATTTTGTGTGGCTCTCCGTTATAAAATTCTGTCTGCCAGTCCCGCCTTCAGACCTCGACTATCCTTCAGGTTTTTCCCCAGTGTTATCCAGTGTCTTTCTGTTCTCTTCTGCTGTAAAGTATTCTGCGTTGTACAATTCTTCTTCTCCTTCACCTACCATAATTTCCAATATCTTACTGTCAACTACCGCCAGATCAGTTACTATCCACCCTAACTGTTAAATTGTAAACATGTTGTTTCTTCTTCCGAACTTTCCTTCTTAAATTCTGCCACAATTGAATTAAACATTTTTGAGAACAGCAATGTTATCGGTTTATTGGTTTTTGTGAGTCGATCCCTGGTCTTTCTTGGTGTGAGTGATCGCGTTATGTGACGGTCGCCAGAAACGCGGTGTAAGCAGTCAGCACCGCTGAACTATTTTCTGCTTGAACTAATCGCCAGTCTTCAGTTCTACCTAAACGTATTTACAAACTTTCACACAAAATAAAACACATCCAGTCACAAACTTTCTGATAAGCTCCCTAATTCCTTCTGTCCTTGGTTACTTTCCACTCTCCGCTACAATATGGCCGCCAATTCTCTATTACACTAGATCAACTATAGGTAACACTATTTCCGTGAAACGGGAACTATGTGCCAGACCGTTCACATTCCTTCAGTGTATGGGAACTCTGCTAATTTGTCCGTGTTGTCGCTCCGTTTGTAATAATATTCAAGTGTATTGTTATTAACAGGGTGTGGAAAGTTTGTGTAACGTGACATGAAGTGCATTGCCTGTGGGACAGCTGCAAAATAAATGCATGCATAATTTAACCTTAAAGATATTGCATTAAGTTGGTACTGCCTCTTGTTGGGGCGGTGGGCGGAGAATGTCGTGTTTTCTTATGTTAGACAAGTGTTTGTTTTGCTGGTGACATTTGAATGGATCATTACGTCATATTTTGCACTTACCTAACTGTAGACCCTTTCCCTTCTTACTGTTGTAATCATTATGTTAATTTTGCGTTGTTTTGCATTGCATACTTCATATATTTTGCTTTTCTTATATCTTTTTTATAATATGTATGTTATGTAACAAATACCCAAAAACACACCTGGTCTTCTGTAGGTCTATACCTATAAGTAGGTGTGTGTTTGTGTGTGTGTGTGTGTGTGTGTGTGTGTGTGTGTGTGTGTGTGTGTGTGTGTATAAAAACCATTCGTATAACACTTTCGTTCATATAGTTTTTGTGTGTCGGCAAACATAAATTTTAGTAGTATCATTCTTTCCATCAATAACGCTATATTTTCACGACTTGTATTATAATTTAGACCTTTTATTACTTCAGTACAGTTTAGTGTTGACAGAAATCGTCGCCAACAAGAGACATTACAGTTTCTATTTACCGCAATGCAAATTTTGTAATTGGCCTGTTGCTGTCAGTTAATTTTGTACTGCGTAAATTCAAATTCGTAACAAAACGAAGTTTTCTGGATATTCTTGGGATTAAGAAATTCTGAGTATTTTAACATGTATATTTTTGTACAAAACATGTAAAATTGATGATAAATGTAAGCCTGTTCGAGATACAACGTGTTACTGTGTACTGTAGCGCACAAGCAGGGCAGAATGAGAATGTGATTGTACGTGTTGTTTGGAACAGCGATATTAGACTTTATAATGCATCGAATGTAATGGTGACAATTGATTTTCGTTTTGTGCTAAGTACCTCCCCGAATCCTACGGTATTTTATCCACCAGAATTATGTTACAGAGCCACAGGTGCTGTTCAGAAAACGTACTGATTTCTGTGTACTTTGTCGCAATACATTTCTAAATTCATAAGTCTCTTTGAGGAAACACCTCCTGCAGAGCTAATTTAATATATATGCCTTACCGAGCACGGCGGCTACACTACAAAGAAAAGCTTGCAACTGCCGAGACATCTTGTGACAGCTGCGAGTTAAGGAATCTCTGAAGCGGAAATATCATGATTTCCGCATGTTGCAGTAAGTAACGATTACCCGTATTACGATGTAAAATCATATGTCGTAACGCATTGAATAGACCCTACAATACTTTCACAAATGTAGTATTTGAACGTTTGTTGCGTGATGAATCATTTGTTGTAAGAAAGCCGTTTGCAGCGGGTTTGTAATTTTTGGTGATACAATAAGTGGAAACAATTCTCCTGATGAAATTTATATTTTATTGTGGTTTGTTACTACATTTAGTGAGTTTCATTTTTTCTTTAGGTAGGTTTCTTTTTTGTGGAGGGCGGGGGCAGACACATACTCTCTGCTTTACACTAGAAGTATATTTTGTTGTCTGTTAAGTGTACATGATTGAGAATAGTTCTTCAAGTAATATAATATATGTGAAAAATGTTATCAAATACGGCACAGTTTAGCAGCTTCTAACAAGTGAATTTATTGATTTTTGTTGATGAAGAAAATAACTTTATTTTACCGTACCCTATTGTAAAGCAGATTTTATAAAAGTGTGGAAACAAGACAATTGTCAGTTGTTTAAAAGTAATATTTTTAAAACTTTTTTCATATTTTAAAATCGAAATCCAAATTTCGCTACACACGCTCTCTACCTGAGTCTTATGACGATTTCTAGAATGTTTCCCATTATGCGTGAGACTAGATGGAATAATAAAGCTTTTGAATTTTATCAAAATGCTGGAGCAGCTGTTGCGTTTTACATTAATATTTGGTTGTTGTTTTTATAATATAATTCATCAAATGTATTACGCTAAAACCTTTAAACTTATCGTGTCGCAGGGCACGACGATGAATTGCAGTCACTACTGTAAATAAGGATATATTTTGGAACTTAACTTGGAATAAAGGCTTAGTAGCTTTTGTAGATGTGCTGTAAAGTAATAATATAATATCTGAAGTGGGATTTCTTTGAAAAGCTTATTTATACAGATACTGAATATTTTCACACATACGCTTTTTATTAAAATTTGGTCGAGAATTTTTTTTCAGGAATATGTACAAAAGGAGTTGTGATAAGAATACAGACACGATGTAAATTGTAATTTGATATTTAACTATGAATTTGGGCGTGGTTAATAAATTAGTTAATATGAAATAACAGGACTGCCTGTTTACAAAGGACACAGATACCACTAGGTGTGACTAAGTTTTAAGATTCCTTATTTTATTTTCTTCTTTATTAGTCCTATTTTGTTTCCTCATTCTTGTCTTTCACTTGAAGCAGGAACATGAAGAAGGACAGCGTCTCCTGCGTTATCTGCGACAAACACTTTGTTAGAAAAGGGTAGGTGTTTATGCGTAAGGAATGAATACACTTGGGAAAATTCAAACTAGACACAGCAATCCCGAGTTTTCGGAACAGAATAAAGAAATATCTATTATCTTGTGTTAATCTTTATGATCAGTAGTAGTGTGACACTTTTGAGACCTGTTGTAATGATGAAATTTTTATTCATGTTTCTACTGATAGTGTTACAATTTACGAATGCAAGATAATCTACCATGCAAGAAAATCACCATGGACAAGCCGGAGGGCAGAAGGCGAGTGGGAAAGCCAAACCTTAGATGTATGGATTGAGTGATGAGGGATGCAGAGAGGCTGGGAGTCAGGAACTGGAAGAGCAGTGCCAAGGGTAGAGATGGTTGGAGGCGACCTCTTGAGTCGGGCAAGACCCTGCATAGGTTGTAGTGCCTGGGAGTGAGTGTCACAATTGAAATATATTTTCTTGTTGAATAAAGTGACAAAGATTAAAAATTTGTAAACACGACATACATTGCGTGAATGTTGCATTTTGGCTGTTACTGAAATTTTTCTGTAAAAATTTTAAGAAGATTGATATATTTTGATAATGTAAAAAATTCATTTATTTCACAGATCTAGGTATATTGTGTTACCACATCTGTCCTCTTATTTCAGTGTGTTCCCTCTTAATTGCTAAATAACGCAATGTATTGAAATTTGTTAATTTCACAACGTTAAATTCCCTAGCGAATCAGTAATAATAATAATAATAATGATAAGGCTAGCAGTAACAAATTTATTTACGATAAAAACAGCACCAGTATACAACAAAATGGAGACCCTCTATACTTTTAAAATGGAACGCATATTACCGCCGGGTAATATAGTGTCTGAAACGTGGTGGGTAGTACGTACTCGCCAAAACAATATTGAATAATATGCAGTGGTGTTGGAAAAAACGCTACTTTACGAAATATGTACATGACGAAAACTATAAATTGTTTTAAAATACTTTCTCTCTAGAAAAGAATCGCCACTCTCACGTACCCAGCTTTCGGTGTTTCTCGACCCTTGGTTATGACACGCATGCAATTTTAAGGAAATGTTTCCTTTTTATATAATCAACTTTCACGCTCAGACAGGAAAGCCATCACGATCCAACAAACTGGACACCGCTCATTTATTACTGCCTAATATCCATATTTTTATTTGTATCAGGCTATGTATAACCTATTTATTAATAAGTAATTTTCTCTCTTCCCACATATACAAGTTATGTTATGTTGTTCACAATTCAAAAACTTTCACTCACCTGGCATATATAAGCCCAATTCACAAGAGCAAAGATCGACAGAAATTGCATTAACACTTGAGGGGCATGCAAGAAATGTTACATGGTTAAAACGTCACTTGTTGCTTTGAGCAATGGTATGGAACTGATGTGGCTTAACGTGGAAAAAATGTGTTTTCGAAATTCATTCATCAAAGATTGTGACCATTCAGAAACTGGTGTTTTTTTTTTTTTTTTTGAGGAGGTGAAATCTAAACTTTCGTATGTGTGTTGTCTTGACCAAGGTTTTTAAAAATTATTGTACTTCCTTGTCCACATCTTGGTACATGAATCATTGAAATTCATCTTAATAGACAGCTGTAACTAACAGCTGCACTATTTGTGCTGGCGCTGCAGTTTTGACACCACTATGAATACTCTAGTAGAGTATAGTACAAATGTATTGAAATATGAATTTGCGCCACAGTGAAATTTCCATGTAAGCTATTATTTATCATAAAATATTTAAAGCTTTATGAAATTTATGCAGATCCTGCTCTGTGCATGGAGGGCACGTCGCTCAAAACGTTTGATGTGTATCTGCACCTGTGTGGGAATTTTGATTTAATTATTTCCTGTGCTTAGAATTCATTGACTGCACTGCATTTTCAGACAAACATTTCTGCTCAAGAAAGAGGAGAATATCTAGCAAAGTAACGAAGGCTATGCTGATCTGCGTGAGACTACAATGTAACTGTGAAAGAAACAATGGGGTGTTTTTAAAACTTAGATTGATACACAGAT
>Ga0268261_10000633_pt1 | contig 22543 bp, 18 predicted proteins | sample TergutNc150P1_FD_190353 | JGI IMG/M metagenome (GOLD analysis project Ga0268261, IMG submission 190353) | Nasutitermes corniger P1 segment gut microbial community from laboratory colony in Florida, USA - Nc150 P1 (SPAdes) (version 2) | ecosystem: Host-associated > Arthropoda: Insects >...
TTGTCTGTTGTGAGTGTCGTGTGTTGTCAGGTAGAGGTCTCTGCGACGAGCTGATCACTCGTCCAGAGGAGTCCTACCGACCGTGGTGCGTCGTTGTGTGTGATCTAGAAACATCAAGAATAGGTGGTCCATATATATATGACATTAGTAGCCTAAGGGTTAATATTTCTGTGCATTTTGTATACTCATTACGTTTATGACTTATTCCACAACTATGTATACATGTGTGTGTGTGTGTGTGTAGAAATTACCTTCTGATCCTTCTTCCTGCTGCATAATGTCAGCACACTCCTGGGCACTTTCACCACTGAGGTCCATTTTCTTCTTTGCGACTGTGTCTGTTATAGCTGACCCCCTGTCCCCCTCAACCACTGAATGACTTTGACTTTTGGTACTAATGTTGCTCCTCTGATCCCTTACACGTACATGATCAGCCTTTCCAGCAGTTACACATGGTTGTGACAATAAAGAATATCCAACAGCAGCATTCAAATCACTATTTGTCTGCATATGATGGATCTGGGTTTGGGCAGATGTTTGAGATCTGGGATTGCACGACAATGTATTCTGCTCTAATCCCTGTGACAACACATTATCAGTCCACAGCTTTCGTAAACCACATCCCAAATCTGGCACTGATGGTAAATAATCACCTTGTACATACATATTTTTACTGGTGAAAGACACAGCTGATCTCCCATCACTTGAATGTGAAGGAATTACACCATCATGAACAGAATGCGGAACATTATTAGAACCAGAAGAACCATTTTTATTATTCTCTGAGTTATACCAGCTTTTAAGACCAAAACCACAGTCTGGGATGGTAGCAGCATTATCTCCTAATTCCAGTTTACGTCTTCTAACTGATATTTTAGTTAAATCTTCTTGTCCAGCCAAATAATTGGAGGCCACTTGCAGAGGTCTTTCAGTTTCTTCATTAGTATCTACATCAGACATGTGAATGTTCTGCCTGTCTGGGTGTTGTTCAATACCACTCTGCACTTTTAGACACTGAGTTTTATCAGAAGCTACTTCAGTTCCAAGAAGGCTAACATTTTTCTTTATAACCCTTTCTTCATGCACAGGCACACTTGCTCCATTACATGAGGTTTCACTGTGTACTGGAACTGGCTTTGATGAACTCAAGGCACCCCATTCTCCAAACCCTTTCTCAGGCACTGAACTGATGGTATCTTCAGCAAAAGGTGTATTCTGTGCAGTTGGAACATGATCCTTTTCTGAAAAAATACTACTTGCTTTAAACAAAGATTCTCTACATTGTAGCTTCTCTATTTCATGCTGTGTAGCCTCCATTTGTTTAAGAAGTTTCTCAATATCAGATAATTCCAAACCTTTCATTTCATTAATTCCCAAAGGCAATACAGTTTTCTGTTTTACTTCCTCTTCCCGAACAGGCAGACTGTCGAAAGATCTCAGTCCAAAGGCCAGATCTGGCACAGATGTCACAGTGTCACCACAGTGGTACCCCTTCTTTTGTTGGCAAGGCTGCTTAAGTATTGCTTTAGGAGTTGGACGTTTACTACTGTTCAGATCACTTTGACCCTCTTGCAAAAGTTGATCAAATTCATGAAGATCTGTCTCACTGATAGACATTGTTTTTTCTTTCTCCAGTGGAGCAATGTATTTTGATTTTACCACCTCCTCTCCTACAGGTAACTTATTGAAATCTCTAAGCCCTAAACCCAGATCTGGGATAGAAGATGAATATTCTCCACAGTTACAAGTATTTGTCTTTTTGTTACATTCAACTGTATCCATCTGACTTTGAACTTTGGAGTTTTTCTTCATACTGTCCAAAAACTGGTCAATCTCTCCGATTAAGGTGGAATCTTGATGTAGGTGATCCTTTTTACTACTGTTACTGGGGTAATGCATTACATCAATAGTGGTGGTGCTACCCGATGGGGCAGTGTTCCCTACAACTGCATGAGACATGCTTAATATTTCATTCGGAGTCATAGGTTCAATAATTATTGCACTTTTCTCAGGTGATAAGCTCCCCCTGTCCAGTCTTGAGTTGGAAAGAAAATTTGATACATTTGTGTTGATACTAGGTGTTGATGGAAGAGAAAAGGCCTGCTTTTGTTTCACTGGAGTGCTGTATAAACTATTGGTACTACAGCTGACTCCCTGATGTGTCCTCAAATTATCACAACTGCCACCAAATCTGTGTTGAGTTGACATTGATTCAGGCTGTAATGTTAGATCGTTCTGTCCCAACTGCTGATAAGCACTGAAACCTAGATATGCTGCACAATCAAAAAACTGGTGCAGACAACTTGTTTCCCATACATTTCTTGGCAAGTGTATGCTGTTCTTGTTTTCTATTACATTGATACGATTCTCTAATTCATTTACCTGAGAAATAAGGTCATTAACAACCAATTTTTCATATTCGCTGCATCTCTCTTGAACTTCTGGACTAATGGAGTCCTCTGAATCAGAAGTATGAACTAAGAAAAAGTCTGGTGGAATAAGCAGTAACACATCTGTGTCATCTGAATCACTCATAACTTATCTTCATCTCAGGTTTCTTCTTTGCTATATGCTTATCATTGCAAGTAGAAGTATGAATATTACAATATTTCATACAGCATCAATTGTTAAATTGTATCACCAGTTTCTCAATTTTCATATCCTTTAGTTTGCAAACACAGTACGGAAAAAATTTCCATACAACAGTGTCATGCCACAGCTAGAGTCTTTTTCCAAAATGACAAATCTAAGGCACATGTAGAAGTATTAATGTGATACTCTTGAGTCATGCTTCACTCCCATCAGTATTCATCATCTGCAAACAAATAACAAAGAACAACAAACTCCTAGCACACTTAAAATAAGGCTATTATACATCTGCAAGAAGATCCCAAATAGTAATTTCTAAAAACAGTTCCTCAGAACAGGTAACAAAGAGATTTAAAAAGATTAATACTGTTACATCAGGGAAATTCTTCTTTTTTTTTTTTTTTTTTTTTTTTTTCACATTGTGTCTTAAATGTAATACATGAGTTTCTATATTTGCCCATTTGCAAATGAACTGTCACTAATATCATGATACTGACTATTTACATACATGTCATGACCTTCCCAAATAATATCAGCTTGGCAGTAACCCACAACACATTTGTAAATTTACACATTAAGTAACTATGAGTAATATAATGATGAAACATGTTTAGTCCAGATGTGTGCAGTATAAACGCTAAAGGTAACTGCACAATAAGGATCAAAACACTGTACACACACATCCACACTATGTTCAAAATTCTAATCTGCTATCCTGTCATGGCGTACGCTGGTAGAAGAAAAGACTCAAAATAGAGTACGGACAAATGTGAAGTGAATTCAGGAGATGGCAATGGCAAACCACTCCTGTACAGCTAAACTTGCCTAGAAAATCCTCCATAGGATCACCAGGGGTCTAAGCTGACTCGATGGACTACTACTACTACTATCCTGTCAGGCTACTGTTGATCCAAGGAAAGAACAGACTGTTGATGTAGTGTGACAAATCTAAGATGAACCTGGAGTGGGTTCTGTGCATGAATGGCAATGGTTTTCTTAGTGAAAAACAATGGATGCATTAGTAAACATTGTAGTGTTATTGCAGTTGTGCTCTCTGCACTTTCCCAACATTCTAGAAGTTTGCAACAGGTGCTACTGCTCACAGGAAGGAGATTGAACTGTTTCTGCAAATTATCCAACTGTGTGATAATAAAGAGGCACCTAACAGAACTTGCTCCTTCAAGTCAGGAAGGCAATAGTCACAATTCACGATGAAATACACAAGCTGTCACAGTACACTATAACAAACAAGTTTCTTGGACAAGCCACTAACATAAAGACCTAAAGATTAACCTTCGTGAAATAAAATCTTCAATAAGACCCAATCGAAAAGTGTAATTATGTTAATATGCAACCATAAATTGAGTTTCTATCACGACGGTGGAAACTTAAAGTCTGAAACTGGAGTACTAACTGCTTCTGATTCGTCACACACCTTGGTACTGTGTGTGTGTGTGTGTGTGTGTGTCTGTGTTTTTTTTACTTTTTGTGTGTGTGTGCGTTATAAAACAATGTTCATGTCATGATATTGCGTTCTAAAACAAATAACAGAAATGTGTTTTTGCGTTACAGCCTGTAGAAATTTACGTCTCGGAAGGATCAGTCACACGCCCATTCTGTTCGCGGTTCATAATTTTCACTTCATCATCCAACCCAAGACTGATATCTTCCTTGTGACAACGCAATCTACTGTGTACAGGCGGAGATAAATACGTGATCAGAACACAACTGTGGATTGGCACCAATACATACTAGGGAATGCACTAAACTACGACTGCATTTTCACTTATAGGACTGAAAGAGAAACTTACACGGTCAGTTTTGATCACCTTAACAGATATTTAAAAGTATATATTAGACAAACTTCTACATTTAACAACACGCAGCCAACACAAACCATTACTGCGACTTGCTTACATAATTTATTTTAACACAGTTTGAAATGAAAATTCTTACATCTTGTTAACCACAGAGCATCTACAAACCATGGTATTTTCTTTCATCTGTTGTCATCTGCTTGGCGTGCCCGATAGTGTGGGGTTTATATCTGTGGTAAATATTTTTCACAGATGAATCTCACTTCCTTTTCCTTGAAGAGAAGCGACGTGAAAGAATGGTGAGTATACAAATTGGTGTCGCGGTTTTTACATACTCTGTAATAGTTAAGAAAGTATTTATTATGTTGTCAAGTAATATGGTGCAAGTGGTTCAGTGTGCTGCCATTAAGACAAATGGCGTTAATATGATGACTGATGTGGGGGTCATGTTTTACAGTACCTAGCAGCCATGTGGTTGTCTGTTGGGGATATGCATGTTACTAATGTGTGTATTAACCACGAACGTAGAAGACCGTTTTGTTTTAAGAAACGTAGATCACATCAGACATAGTGTTCGTCGCCTTGTAAGTAGTACCGGAAAAATCAAAGGTCTTGGTGGGTAGCACCTTACGTAGTGGAGCCTGGTTTCAACCCTCGGGCCCAAAGACGTTTTCCCTGATCGAGGTTTACTTTATTTACCCCAGTCATGACGGAATAGCAATTGAACTTAGACCGGTATTGCGTCTTTGACATCCTGTTCAATTCCTACACTCATTCCGTGAACCTGGAAACTTCGAGTGGTTACAGGATTTGAAGTCGTAGAATGCCAAGCATACAAAGTTCAGAATATTTTTAAGTTTGATGTTCTTGGCAATTTTGTATATGTGCAAAATATATATATATATATATATATATATATATATATATGCAGAGCTTTTTAAAAGTAAACTATTTTAAACAATCTGCTCTGTAAAAATCTTTACTGCTGCTTTCATATTATCAGTCATTATACGTTTGAGATATTATATCGTGTAGACTTATGAACACAGGAAGTGTTGATAGTTTTTGTGTGAAAATAAGACTTGTTCCTTGTGTTGTGGGGTAAAATCTTTGTTGATCATAATAAATTTATGTAGGTTTGGCACCAACCATATTCCAATACTTGTTCAGTAATTTTGCCATTTTGTGTGGTATAGTCTGAAGTACTGACAGTGGCATTAAATAAATCATAAATAAATAAATACTGCTATTGTATATATTATCAGTGTATGGCTGTTGTGAAGCACATTTCTTAGGTTGAAGTAATTTGCGTGAAGTTTGTGGTTGCCAAATATTCATAATTTCCACATATCTATGCATTGTTGGGGTGTACAGCCTGTAGCACACAAAAATTATTGAGACACTAATTTCATGTAATGTTACCACAGGCATGTTCCCTGACCGTTATAGCTCATGAAGCATGAATTTTTCAGACTGGCAAACGCAGAAATAGTGGAAGATCTAAACATGGCCGTGGCCATGTGAACCCTGTGCGCTGCACCAACTGTGCAAGGTGTGTTCCAAAGGACAAGGCCATCAAGAAGTTTGTTATTCGGAATATAGTCGAAGCTGCAGCTGTTAGAGACATCACTGAGGCCAGTGTTTATAATTGTATGTATTCTTTATGGTTTGGGCATCTCAAAATTCCTGTTCCATTCCTCTGTTGAACCATATTTGGCATTTACCTGTTAGTTTTTCATATGGTAATGAAGTAGTGGGACTTCACAGAATGACTAGAATATTTTAAAACCTACTGGTGACTTGTATACAGTATGAGATAGTGCATGTTGTGGTTTAGACACTTTAAAATTAATTTTCAGAAGTCTTTTCTTCACAAAAGTTCTTCAAACATTTCACTGTGTGACATGGGTTTTTTTTTGTGTCTTGTGACCTTTTCCAGTCTCATATCTGAGTTCCATAAAAATATTCCATTCTTGAGACTTCTCACAAACAGTACATCTGATGGGAACTGTCACATATGAATTTTTTTTAGAACTAATGTGCACTTAATTTTTATTGCAAAAAGGTTCCTTTAAGGAAATAAATTTAAATTCATTCATTGTTATCTCCCTTTATTTTTGGTGATTGCTTCCAAAATGCATTTGATATATGATTATTTTCATCGTATTGTGTTTTAGCTTATCAACTGCCTAAGCTGTATGCAAAACTGCATTATTGTGTATCATGTGCAATACACTCCAAGGTAGTGCGTAACAGATCAAAGGCTGACCGTCGTATCAGAACACCACCAGCCCGCAACTTCCCTCGTGTAAGTATGTTTTGATCTAATAACTGGCTGGTTCTCATTTTTTATTGTACCTTTTCCTTATAAGCAGATGTTTCCTGTTAGGTCTACCACAATGCGCGCGCGCGCACACACACACGCACGCACGCACGGGGCTTTGGGCAGTCTTGGCAAGTAGAATAGAAAATTCTTAAAACCTTGTAGCTATGTCACATTGCTCATATCAAAATGTGATAGGAATCAAAACTGTTGGCTGAAGTCAAAAAGGCTTTTTTATTATAGCATGTTACTGAGATAAAATATTGGACTTCCTTCCTCTTCTTGGTTTTAGTTAAAAGTATGAAGCATTTTGGAAGCTTGTCCTGCTTCTGCACCAGGTGTAAACATTATGAAACTTCTTATTGGGGTATGTTGATTGAACCTGGGACTAGTGATTAAATCAGTCCAGTGGATGAAGTATAATTTATAATTTTGTTTTTACCTGATGACACAAGGAGAGCCTTAACTGTTGTTTACAAAATGCAAGCTGTGTTGAGTCTATGGGTACTATGAAGTTCATACAGTGAATTCTGGATTTTGCCATTCCAATACAACAGCTGGGAAATGTTATGCACATTCTGGAATATTTAGTACCAATTTACATAAAGTGCTTCGGATATCGATCAAAAACAGAGGTTTCTGTTGATTTTGGTTAATAAAATTTCTTTTGTTTCAGGATATGATGCGACAGGGCGGCCAGCAGGTTAGGAAGTAATTGCTTCCAATTCCATGTTTGCTATCAAAATAAAGTAACTTGTAAATGACTGTGTTGTAATTCAGAGCACCCTCTTTTGAATCCTTTCCTAATGAAAGCCCAGAATAAAGTCAGCCTGTCACAACCCACAGAGTAACACTTTGACCTTAAGTTCTGGTGCAAAGGAATAGACTAGATGTAACACAAGTAGCACTCATTTGTATTCAGAAGGTTCCAATTCTAATCTTGGCCCAGGAACTAGATGTTCTCACATATTTTTGTGATCTTCCTCAGTTCTTCCAGTTAAATGTCAGGAAAGTGTCTCCAATTAGTCTATGACCACTCTTGCCTTATAATTCCAAGTTTATTATTCACTAATTAATGAGTGCTGGATTCCTATTGAAAGCCTCGTTAAAAATACAGTAAATATTCAAGATAAACCAGGGGATTACATAAAACAGTACAGACTCTATGTTGAGTGCAAATACAAGAGTTCTGGAGAGAACTAGGATGGATCAAACTCAGCATATCTGTGGTTTCCCATGTTTATGGTGTGTTCAGCAGTCTTTGGTCATTTACATAATTGCTGTTTTACCCACGAATGACACTTGATGGTTGGAGTGGCACATGCCATACTTGACTGGATATGACTGTCAAGATGTTCAGTAAGTGGAATGAACTAATCCAGTTAAAGGGCCTGTAACTTTGGGTTGTATAAAATTAATTCACATATGTTCATTCTTATTTTTCAATTGCCTCCTATACAAATGAGTATATAATATCCAGGTACAATACGTATAATGAAATGGCTACCATGGTTAAATCTTGAGCAACCAGCAATATCAATCTGGAGCACAAGTTTTGTTTTAGAGAGCACCTTTGTCTCCTGCTATTGATGAATTATGTGACAGGGTAACCATTATTGGAAAGTTTCACACTGAGTCTTCAACTCTGAAGATTGTGAATCAATTTAGTTGCCATAAAAGCTACATTCTACATACTTAAACAATTCTTAATGTCTGTGAAACCATGAGTTCTGGATCCATGCATTGTAATAATATTCTAGTATATAAATCCAATTAGATGACAAAATAAATGTGAGCAACAACATTCAAATGAATTTAATGTTTATGGGTCCATGCATTGTAATAATATTCTAGTATATAAATCCAATTAGATGCACAAGTCACAGAATTTATTTAATCTGACAATTGCTCTACATGTTTCGGGCATCACTATCACCCATCTTCAGGAGCACAAACCAACTGTATCGACAGCATCTGGTAACCATTACAACGTACTGTTGTCTGCTGCTATCGTGGAAAAGTTGGAACTTTTCCACGATAGCAATACCCAACAGTACGGTGTAATGGTTACCAGATGCTGTAGATACGGTTGTTTTGTGCTCCTGAAGATGGGTGATAGTGATGCCCAAAACAAGTAGAGCAACTGTCAGATTAAATAAACTCTGTGACTTGTGCATCTAGTTGGAATTATATACCAGAATATTAAAATGGATCTTAAAGAAATGGTGTATGTGGACTGGATACATTTAGCCTAGGACAAGACCAATGGAAGGCACTTATGAATATGACAGTGCTATAAAAGGCAAGGAGTTTCGTGCAATCAAGGATAAACTTATCAAGAAGCACTGCTTCATGCAACTAACAACAGGTTTGCATTCAGAAGTAAACATTTTGTATAATTGTCACTTCTTGCCTCATACTTTGTAAAACGGGAGGTCTGTCTGTCTGTCTTATTTTTTCAGTTCTCCGATACTATGTCACACTGGAATACAGAAAGTAATAGAATTACTGTCAAAATTTTTGTTTATGAACATACATCTACAGTGATAATACCAGAATCAAGACATGTCAGCGAAGCAAAATATTTGACATGGCACACTTTGTTGTCTGGTTACGTACATAAGTCATTTTAATGTACACACTTTGCTGCCTAGTGTCCCACCTGGAAATGCACACAAACCCCACAGTAAATGAGCTGGTATGTATACAGCTCTTTAGAATGTGGTACATTCGATATAGCTACAAACTGTCAAATATGTCAGAGGTTTCTGTGGTCTGTCTTGGATGGATAAATAAGATGAAATCATTGTTGGTACTCTCCTGATAGAAAATTTGAAAGTTTATTCACATTTTCACCGTTTCCACAGCTCACATTTAAAACTTTAAAATCAATTTTTTTTTAAATTATATGTTCCATATTAACTCCACATCTTTGATGACAAAATATCTGTTACAGACAGTTGACACAGAACTATAATATAGTGACTCAGTATTTAGGTTGAGCAAAATGGTTCATACAGGATGTGACAAATCCTGGGTGCCAGGCTGTCAAAGCACCTGATGTCTGCTTCTACTCTCTTTGAATTCCCTTATCTACATTGACTGTGCCACAGAAATGCTTTTCTCCAACAGCAAACAACGTGAACACTAGAATTTTCAGTTGGTCATTTGTGTTTGTCAGTAGTACACTTTTTATTGTTTTTCTCAGTCTCTTCAGGCACAACAGCCAATACAGTATCTCAAAAAAGACCACCACTACTGTCTCAGCTATTAACAGCTTCACAAAATCAAACTATTAACAGCAATAATAATGCTGGTGCAGTACGAGGTTTTTGTGACTAGTTTTAGACTAGGCATATATCATATACTTTTGCATGAACTAGAATGCATAAGAAGTTTTTGTTTCATAAATGTGGGCTTTAAACTGTAACATACTTTTGATGAAATGGTATTGAGATACTGCAGACACAACAGCCCAAAGCAATTTACATAGGTACAAAAAACAAATCAGCAGAAACTTGTTAATAATTTAACATTGCTGATTTTGTGGACAACATGAGAATACGTGAGAACATACAAGTGTGCATAGAGTTAACACGCATTATTTTTGAGGATTGTTTTGTACTATGCAGGAATTCAAGTACTGGTGATGGTGTGCACACACACACACACATTTACTAGGAACATCATTAAGAAATTACTCAAAGCACTGTCATGTTTGTTGGTAATTCATGTCTATGCAACAGACTGTGAATCTTAAGTCACTGTACAACAGGAGAGCATAATCAATAAATGACATTCGAATGCATGCTTCAATTGGTATTAATTGTACTGCCAACCATTGTAAAAAAAAATGTTACCCCTTGCACAGCAGTGCTGCTTATTCTATATATCTGGGAGGGCAATACCAAAATACACTCATGGCCCATCAAGTACTAATGTTTCTGTCAATATTAGTCATCTTTCAGTATTACTGTACTGACCTTTGTCAAAAAGAAGGTAACTTAAACTGTTACTGTACTCATTCCATCAGACCATCTTTCCAGAAGTTTCCAACTTTATACCATGCATGTTCAAAGAAATCCCTCATGGGCTATTTATAATGCGTAAGGGTGGATGAATGGAAGGTTATCTGTGGAAACCACCACTACAGATTGGGGTACATTTTGCCACTAAATATTCAATGGGCATTCAAAAATAGTAATTATAAAAACTATTATCATCTGCATGGACAACAGAACACTGAAAGATTTACTAATTACCCTGCTAGTATACCATATCAAATGCACAAATCTGTACTATAACAAAAATGAATTAATCTATGCATATGCTGCTACTTCTTCAGCACCATGATACAACCCGTATGTGTTCACTTAATGGCAGTAGTTTTTTCAGTAACACTGACAAGCTGCATTTATCTTTACAACAGCACCTTATTCTTCACCATATATTTACCAACATTTTTCTGCTCATTCTGACGGAATAAATAAATCCCTAATGCTGTTTGAAATTATGGAGAACAAATTTTTACTCTCTCACACACACAGTCTTCTCCAAGCAGGATCTATCTTGTAAACTTGTAGCCTTTCCAATTAAAATGTAAAAAATAAATATAAAATGTACAGTACACTTACTAAAGAAAATGCTAGCTGATCATTCAAAAATAATTGCTAGAATACATAGCATTTCATATTTTCCCATCAGTTAGTCATTACTCTCCATGTAGAACAGAACTTTACATTGAAAATATCTGTGAATAATTGTAACGTATAAACTGCACAATACATAACTGGCCATACACAATAACAAGATATAAAGCACAGGCACCGTTCACAACCAACACATGCTTAACCAACAAAACATACTCCTCTTCATATATAAAAACAGAACTGGAAATGCTAACATTTATTTGTCTACATGGTATAAGGAAGTACACAAGAAATATCTCAAAACCTCAAGAAAAAATTCCACCCATTACAGGTTAGTGGCCTGAAGATTTATACACAAAAAGTGTCATCCATTCATTGCAAAGAAACCCACACTATGAAAAAATTATATTTTACTTTGTGCATAGTGTGATAAGGTGTGAACAGGTAAAAACATGACACGTAACTGTTTGTGTAATGTGTTATCAAAGTTCCTATCAAGAATCGGACCTTTATAAATAATTTAGCTTACATAAGCGACTAGTCTGATACTGCACAATTCATATGGGATAAATCCAATGACGCCTTTACAAAACATTTAATGGTAAAATTTAAATTCTATTTTGTGCAAACAATGACCAGCAGACTTGAAAACATACAATGCTGTGTATTCTATCAGTGGCAAATGATTTATCTTGAAGATTGCATTCTTGCTGATCTTCATCCACACTGCTGTAAGAACCTCAAATATCACATGTATTATCCTGTTTTATATACTTGCTTTACAAAAAAGGAAAGTAGAAGAAAGTAGACTAATGAGATCATCATACACTGTGCGTGCATCTCTGTCTGTCCCACTTCAACATTTAAACAAGCTGAGCCATTATCATGAAACTTGATGTGAACATCATGTAACTGGAGGCTTGCCAAATACCGTAATTTTGAGCTTCCTACAATCTCAAACTAATTTTGACATGACAGCAACACAGTGCCACTTATAAAGTCCTGAAATGATGGTAACATATGCACTTTTTTTACAGTTAATATTACTGTAGCATGTAGGACCACTGGAGCTGGTCATGTGAAATTTGCATGCTGGTAGATTATAAACATATATACTACTTGTTAGTCAAACATTAAAACACAGGAACAAAACATATATACTACTTGTTAGTCAAACATTAAAACACAGGAACAAAACATATATACTACTTGTTAGTCAAACATTAAAACACACGAACAAAACATACATACTACTTGTTAGTCAAACATTAAAACAAAGGAACAAAATATATATACTACTTGTTAGTCAAACATTAAAACACAGGAACAATGACATACACCTAGGTTACATCCAATAAATTCAACATGCAAACAGTCTGTACTTAATAAATTCTTCAGATAATATAGGACGATGACCTGCAGTACGAGAAATACATGCTACATGAAAGTAGACTTTATTAAGTTCTGTTTGGACCTGCTTGTCAATGTTTGTGCCATTTCAATTTAACATTCTTCATTTATATTTCATATTTTACAGTTAAAAAGAAATACTGTACACTTTACAAGATGGATACCACTTGGAAACCTTTTACATTATACATTACAATAATGATTTCACTTAAACAGTACATGGTAGTAATACTGTAAATATGACATGCATTTGATCCACCTGATGATAAGAGAAAGGTACAAAAATGCAGCAAAGAAAAATTTTCTGTCATAAAGATGTATATAATTTCTGTGTAACAGTTATTGAAAATATCTCTTTCATCAGTCCATCATGTGATTGCATCTTAACCATAAAAGTGTTGGCATGTTTATGGAAGAATAACTGGATGCCACACAAAGTATGTTTATTTGCTACTCACTGCCATGGTAAAATCACTACTAAAAACTTTACGTACTGACTCCTTGGCTCTATGGCCTTCTGGGAGCCTTGGCCACCTTAATTATATATGATATGATATGACATATTTATTAACTGCAATTGAGTTGACAAAATACACAGAACAACACAATGAAACAGAATACCCAGAACAGAATAAACATAACAATAAGGATACATAATTTACAAAATTAACCAGAAGCATACAAAACATTCAACCATATACACAATGATATAAAATAGAACCATATATAGACACCCATTTTTCCCTATCGAATGCCCTCTTTCGCCATCTCCTAACTTTCGTCTCCCACATATCCTTCACCTCATCTTCCATTCATCTCAATCTAGGGTTTCCCCTTCTTCTACTTTCTGCTGGTTTACTCTCAAATATTTTCTTAACTGTCCTTCCCTGATCCAATTGTACTACATGTTCAATCCATTCCAATTTCTTCTTTTTTAATATTCATTAATATATTTAAATCTTTACATAGCTCCCTCAATTCCTGATTAGTTCTTATTCTCCACATTCCTTGCTCTACCACTGGTTCATATACCCTTCTTAATAAAAATATTAACAAGGATGTACCATGTACTCAGTCCTTCCATATCCATCTCTGTCATAGCCCATGTTTCTCCAGTATTATGCTACAACTACTGATTTAGTCATGGCTCTAGACTTAAATATTTGTCTTAAACTATAAAAACATCTACTGCCTACAGCAATCATGGACTTTATCTCATCACTTATTAAGTTTTTGAATTTATCTAGGTACCCAAGTATCTAAAATTCTGAACACTTTAACATACTTGTCTGTTCATTATCACATCTGGCTATATATTTGTTTTATTTCTGTTTATTTTCATGTATTTTGTTTTGATTTCATTTATCACCAATCCAATGCAGCTTCTTTCATCTATATTATTACTTCTTCTATTGCTCTCACAGATTGTCCAAGTATCAACACATTATCTGCACATGCTACATACTGTCTCATTCTGCTTAAAAGCTTTAAATCACTATATACCATGATGAATACTGCAGCTAATACTTGTGAATGGGAAATTTATTAACATTTCGAAGAAACCTACCATCTCCATCTTCAAATGAGAAAAGAAGATAGGGTTCTTCAAAGGCACTGCTGTGAGAATCCCACATATCACACAGTATCAATTAACGCCCGCATCCAAAAAATCCAGTAATTCTTCAATTCTGATTTTTAGCTGCAATGTTGCTATGCATTATCTCTGCTGGTTAACTGCTTTATCCTCTGCAGAATTATCCGTGCTACATTCACCTTCTGATCACCCTCTGTATCTAACAGTGAAATAAAAATATCATAGGTTAACAACAAGCAGCAGCGGCAGCCTCGTCGTCATCATCATCATCATCATCATCATCATCATCGTCATCATCTGGGATTGTCTCAGTGTGCTGTCCAGCACCCAGAGTAATGGCTTTGAACCCAAGTGTCTGCCGGAGGATTGCATCAGGGAATACTAGAATAAGTGTACAGAGCCAGGCACATGGTAAAATTACATGATTAGAGGTTACTAGCTTCTTCACCAGATAAGTGGCATTCATCATTGAGGAATTTTCTCACAATGGAACAGGTGTTTAGTACAACCACGGTCTGAACCTGGGACAGAAGGCATGGCAGTAAATCAAGAATAGTGGGCTTTGGTCAAGCATGTTATGGATGACCCACACTTCAGACAAGACCACTGGATTAATAATAATCTTGTTCAGATGGAACTCTTGCTTGCTTTCAGGTCCTGATACACGCACTCTTTTTCTATCAATGTTGCTTGTAGACTGTAGATTAAAGGGATTCTATATCAACGAATGGAGCCTTCCGTACAATCCCAGTAGAGTATGTAGTTGTAATTTTCTAGGATGAGTTGTGGCTCATATTTATAATATGCAGAATATGGTTTCTCAAGAGCATGTATCTGTTTTGCCACTTCCTGATGGAAAACTTTGGTGACCTTGTCATTATATTATTACTACTACTACTACTACTCCTATTACTATTATTACTGACCAAAGTATGCGAGTCATTTTCACAACTGCCATTCCCATAGAAAAAAACATCTTAAAAAAAGAGAGTGCAAAGCAGGAGAATGGTAAATACTAAAGAGTTAATTCCTACACTTCAAAATGCAAGCTACATGTTATAAAATCACTAATTTCATATCCATCAACAAATTAGACTGTTTGGAATGCACACACAAAGAGTGCAAAATATACAGGAGGAATGCACAGTTTTCTACTGTTGCACTTGGTATGAAACAGTATTTAATGAATGCCACACTTTCTGCATCAACATTTGGAGATGGGAGAGTGAACTGTAATATTAAATTATTTTTAATGATATTAAAGATGGTAATGAGCTGGGATAGCATAGTCGGTATAGCAACTTGCTGGACAGTCCTGGGATCGAATCCTAGTGGGGGGCAAGATTTTCTGCATCAGTCTAGACCATCCCTGGGACCCACCCAGCCCTTCATACAACAGGTACCGGGTCATTCCTGGGGGTAAAGTGGCTGAGGCATGGCTGTGCTAAAGTGAAAGACAGATTAAAGCTATACCTGTATTCCCCAACTATGCCTTCATGGCAGGTTAGAGGATGAACTTTACCTTAAAGATGGCGAGGGCCAAGCAGATACAAAACAAGACAATGCTGGACATGAAATTTCTTGTAACTGGAGTTTACACTCCTTGGATTCTCTGAAGGCTGTCTACAGTGTCCAAGAAGAATACTCTGTTATAAGGTCTTCACTCTTATGGGTTGTTACACAGTATCTGTTCATAGTTGTTTAGCAACATTTTGGGACAGGCTGAAGGTTCCATGTTCAAGGGTCAACTAGTGCAAGAAGAATTCTCCTCGGAATCCTCGACCCTTAACAAAACAACTACCAACAAACACAACATAACAAACCAGAACAGCAAAGGCTCCATCTACATCATGCCATAAACCTGAAATCTTGGATACTCTGTCATGATCTGTGGTATTAGCGTGGCATGCACTATCTGGGAATGCAAGACATAGGTTGTTGATTATACACTGTGCACTGATGTCACTGGTGCAAACAACAGTAATGACCAGTCACTATACATGAAATCACTGACCAGGCTAGAATATTCAATGCCTCTGTGGAAACTATGAATCACGGCCACTTCAAGATCAAAAACATCTTGCCAAATGGAAGCCAAAACAACTCAACACTGAAACAAAGGAAACCTGGGAGGAAAACTACAATCAAGTTCCCACATCTTGACACTTGCAGGGTAAGAAAATGTGGAAAATGAAGGAAAAGGGAGGGGCAGGTATGATACTAGTACCTGATTTATGGTATGGTAGGAGATGTCAGTGAAAAATACTGGTTCCAGGTATACTGGCTGCTAAAACACCTGGAGATTTCTGGTGTGTGAAGAAGATCCAAACTTGGTGAACTGTGCAGTGTTTCATTTATTTAGTGTGTTTGCATACACACATACACAGACAGACAGACACACACACACACACACACACACAAATATACTTGCTATATAGTGTCTCTGTATTTAGTGTGTTTGCACTTATTTAAATTGTGTTTGTGCATGTAAGATACAATGTTGGCCCCCCAGCATAAAACTTTTCCCAATACAGCCAAGGAAATTATAGGAAATGTTACTCAGACATGCAATGAGGAAGCAAGGCAGAAACAACTGCTGGTACTGATAAGTCAAGCAATGGAAAGGGGAGTCTTGTACACAGGGAAATCTCGATCACCCATTTTAAGGATTCGAAGACAACACAGGGAGAGAAATGCCACCAATCCAGATCAACTTCTGAAATCCCCAGTGAAGAAGAGGCAGAAGGGCAATCGGAAGATTGTGTGTGTGCGGACAACTTCAACAAGTGCGTATTAGAAACGCAATCCAGAATTTCTGTATGTATGAGAAGAAAGTCCCAACTATCCCCAAGTTGTTACCAGTAATTAAAAAGAAAGTACATTTTTCTTGGGGAAGTTTGTCATTGCATAGGGCTGTAAACAGTCTAGGATTTAAGTGGAGGAAATGCTAGTTAAAGAAGAAAATTCTGGTAGAGACAGCAGATACTGTTGCCTGGAGGTCAAGATATCCAAAAAAATAAAGAAATATCAGGATAATGGACACTCAGTATTTTATACTTATGAGACATGGACAGACAGCAACTTAACATTTTGCAAGTGTTGGCCAAATGACGAAGTCATGGACATCCATACTAATGTGAACTCAGGGAACGGGTTTATAATGCTGCATGTAGGGGGAATAAATGGATTTCTTCCTAACGCACTACTCATTTATATGGGTGGACTTGCAACAGGAGACTACCATGTGCACATGCATGTGACAAATTTTAAGAAGTCGGTGGCCAAGAAACTTATTTCTAACCTTCCACCTGTCGGTAACTGTCCACCCATCACTGTCTCCAAGTTGATAAACTACCGTCACCTTACACAGTACAAGCAGACATGATATTATGGCTCTGCAAGAAGGGTGTATTGCGTGATATGAGCACAAGCAAAAAGACCTGTATCAGTTAATTCTTCCACTGAAGCCCAGGGAGAAGATTAACAAAACTGATGCATTGCTAGCTCATCATGGTTACACAGTTCATTGCTGCCACATGTGACCTAAACCCAGTAGAGCTCGCACGGCCGAAAATTAAGAAACTTGTGCATGAAAGCGATGTCACAGCAGATATGAACCTCCAAAAATTACTAACAAGTTACTAAAGACTAAGTGCTGCATGTAACAAAGGACAACTGCCAAGGACACTGTACACACACTGAAAACATTGAGAAAGAATACTGGGAAAGAGACGAGAGCTGTTCCAGATGTCAAAAAACATTATTGTACAGCTGAATCCTGACACTGATAGTGATGGTGAATGTGATAAGAGGTGAAAGCAAGGATCAGAGTGCTTGTTCATCAAGTGAAGAGACAAACCTGGGCCTGGCACAACCACTGTGAAGTAGGTAATCAATGTTTCTGCACAGACAGTAGCCGCTACTTTATGTAATCTCACCAGGTGAATACCCACCCCATCCTGCCTGCATTCCTTAAATATCTTTGAAGTTTCAAGATATGGAAACTGGACTGTAAATATACCACTAAGTCCCACAAAGACAGGGAGCATAACAAGAGAAAAACATTAAAGCTACCTACATGAAAGCAAATCAAGAGTTAACCACCCTGAAGTCCTGCCAAGTGGAACTGCAGTGCTTACTGATTATCATTATTATTTATTAAGCATGTGCAAGAAACAATCTTAACTAAACATGAAGGTTACAACAAAAAAAGGAATGGTTTCTGAAAGCCATTTTGTTGACTGAGGGTGCAGTGGAAATGAAGCACTATATTTTTCAATTACACAAATTTACATGCAGCTGCATTTGGCCAACACTGATATATTGTTCCGGTATGTCTTAGAGTAATGACTCTTAATCTAATATGTTCTAATATAGTCATAATTTACTTGTGCTTACCTGCATAGTAGATAATTTCACAAACACCTCTACAGTCATCACTGTCTCTAATAATGTCTTGTAAAGTCTTACAAAATGCTGACACGATATCATGTTGGTGCTCTTTGAAAACATCTGGAAATAAGAATTATTCCTTCATTCTACATCTTGAATGACAACTGCACTGATTAATCTTTAATGGAGCAAATTACATCAAGATAGCAATACTGATCCACAGTATCTCAGATTCTACCCACATGAATAATATAAAATATTCTGTACTCACGTGACATTTTTGCATTCATTTTTATCACTTCATGAAATGTTTTCAGGGGTGTGGCACCTTCAGCAACCACATAAACTGGTTTTGAATCTGCAATGTCTCTATCCCGTATTTTATATACAGAATTTTTATATGTTCTCTGCTTAACCCCAGCACGATCAAATTCTTGAGGTTCCAAACTCTGGGAGGGGAAAAAAAGGAGAAAAAAAACCATCTGAACAAATTTACCATTTTTTAAATTCAGTGACTCTTATTCGTAAAATTAAATATGGTTTCACATTTTGCAAGCTTTTGTTGTACATATATATTCATCCCCTTACACACACACACACACACACACACACACACACACACACACACACATTAAGCAGGTTTAGTATCACACTTAGAAAATTGTATATACTGCCTATCTTATACCTCAACAACGAAGCAGTATGTTCCTCTTAAATTCTCAATCCACCTAGCAGCCTACATGGTGTCATAATACAGAGCATCATGCTACAAATATGCAGCACCATAAAGACTTAAACCTTAACAAGACAGGCAATGTACATATAAAGCAACATTGAGGCACATTTTTTCAACCACTGTTGCAGTGGAAAAGCAGTAAGTACTACATATTCTGAGTGTGTGTTTGCAGTCTTAGGTATCCAGCATGCAATGCACATGTGCCATACTGTCACCTGTGGCCTGTTCAGCTCTACAATATTTTTCCACATTATCTCATAAACAGCACAATTAAAAAAAAAAATTACTGAAAGTAAAATGCATGTTTTGATTTTCTCCACAACTTTTGTTGGAAACATTTCTCATTCTAACAAGAATTCAGTGAGACATTATCATAAATGTACATTCATCTTCTATGATAAGTGGGTCCCTGTCACCATGGCATGGTGCATCCTCAGGTTGTAGATGGAGGAACGGTCTCCAATATAGAGGGTAAAAGCAAATACATTGAATAAGCAGTCGTGGACAGCCAAAAAGGAATGGTCCTCCAGCTTGGGGGTTGGGCACGGTGCTAACAACTCCTCACTGTAAAAACATATCTTGTTATGAAACATTTACATAGAAAGCCTCGGACCTGGACTTATACGTTGGTACGAGCGAAGCAACAAAAAAGGGACGTGACGTTTGGTACTTGGAATGTTAGGAGCCAGTACTCGGCAGGTTCACTTCTAGCAGCAGCCAGGAAATTGGCTAGATATAAATTATATTTAGTGGGTGTGCAGGAGGTTAGGTGGTAGAGTTTGTTAGCGATAGGGTGCCACATATAGTTCTGAAAGGTCACTGGTGTAATATCATTGTTCTAAATGTGCATGCACCAAGTGAGGAGAAAAGTAAAAACTGTCTTTTGAAAGACAGTTTTTACGAGGAATTAGAGCAGGTTTTTGATCATTTTCCTAAGAACCATATAAAAATACTATTAGGAGATTTTAATGCAAAAGTGGGGAGACAGAATATTTTCAAGCCAACAACTGGGAATGAGAGTGAACATCAGGATATTAATGATAATGGTGTTAGAACAGTAAACTTTGCCACATCAAAACATTTAGTTGTTAAGAGCACGATGTTCCTGCACCAAAACATTCATAAGTACACCTGGACCTCTCCTGATGGGAAGACTCACAACCAGACTGATCACATATTGATAGATAGGAGATGGCATTCGAGTATACTAGATGTACGAAGTTTCAGGGGAACTGACTGTGATACTGTTCACTATCTGGTAGTGCAAAAGTTAGGGAAAAACTGGCAGTAAGTATATAAGCAGCACAGAAGTGTGATGGGGAAACATTTAATCTCAGGAGACTAAATGAGCTGGAGGTTAGGAAATGGTGTCAGTCTGAGATTTCCAACAGGTCTGCAGCTTTGGAGAACTTAAGTGATAGTGAGGATATAAATAGGGTTTGGGAGAACATTAAAGAGAATATCAAAACCTCAACTAAAGAGAGTCTAGGTCTGCATGAATTGAAGCAGCATAAACCATGGTTTGATGAACAATGTTTAGGTTTTTTTGATCAAAGGAAGCAGGCTTCAATGCAGTGGGTACAGGATCCAAGCCAAAGCAATGTAGATAATCTAAACAATGTACCTGTAAGACAAGAAGCTAGCAGACATTTCAGGAACAAAAAGAAAAAATATCCAAAAGCTGAAATTGAGGAACTTGAAACTAACAGTAAGATAAAAAATATTAGGGACTTGTACAGGGGCAGGAGTGACTTCAAGAAGGGTTACCAGCCTAGAACTATACAGTAAAGGATGAGAAAGGTGATTTGGTTACAGACTCCTAAAGTATTTTGGTTAGGTGGAGGAACCATTTCTCTCAGTTACTGAATGTACATGGGGTTGATGATGTTAGGCAGAAAGAAACACACACAGCAAAACCACTAGTGCCTGAGCCGAATGCCTCTGAGTTTGAGTTGGCTGTTGAAAAGCTAAAAAGTGACAATTTGCCAGGTATTGAGCAAATCCCAGCAGAACTGATTAAGGCAGGGGGCAGAACAATTCGCTATGAGATCCATTAACTTATTATTTCTATTTGGAATAAGGAGGGATTGCCTGAGAAGTGAAAGTAGTTGTTCACTGTACCTATCTATAAGAGATAAAACGGAATGTAGTAATTATAGGAGAATATCACTTTTGCTTACTACATACAAAACGTTATCCAACATCCTGCTGTCAAGGTTAATTCCACATGCAGAGGTTACTGGAAATCGTCAATGCAGATTTTGATGCAAAAGGTGAACTAATGATCATATATTCTGCATTCATCAAATACTTCAGAAAAAAAGTGAAAAAAATAAAGCAGTGCATCAGCTTTTTATAGACTTCAAGAAAACTTATGATTCAGTTGGGAGGGAGGGCTTGTATAATATTCTCATTGAGTTTGGTATCTCCATGAAACTGGTAAGGCTATTAAAAATGGGTCTGAATGAAACATATAACAGAGACCAGGCAGGAAAAAATTTGTCTAATATGTATCCTATTAGGAATGGTTTGAAGCAGGGAGATGCTTTATCGCCATTGCTTTTCAACTTTGCTTTAGGGTATGCCATTAGGACAGTTCAGGTGAACCAGGATGGACTGAAATTGGTACACATCAGCTTCTGGTTTATGCCAATGATGTTAATACATTGGGAGGAAACATACATACTATAAAGAAAAATGCAGACACTCTAGTTGTTGCTAGTAAGGAGACTGGACTGGAAGTAAATGCCGATAAAATTAAACACGTGGTCATGTTTTGAGATCAGAATGCAGGACAAAGTCACAGTATAAAGATTAATACTTGTTCCTTTGAAAACATGGAAGAGTTAATATATCTGGGAACAAAATTAACAAATCAAAAATGCTTGCTATCATTCTGTGCAGAATCTTTTGTCTTCCAGTTTGATATCCAAAAATTAACCCTTAGGCGCCGAACGACATATATATATGTCGCGCTGTGGAGGTCTTTAAAGAGCCGAACGACATATATATATGTCGCAACCAGTGTGACGA
>Ga0268261_10000634_pt1 | contig 22533 bp, 16 predicted proteins | sample TergutNc150P1_FD_190353 | JGI IMG/M metagenome (GOLD analysis project Ga0268261, IMG submission 190353) | Nasutitermes corniger P1 segment gut microbial community from laboratory colony in Florida, USA - Nc150 P1 (SPAdes) (version 2) | ecosystem: Host-associated > Arthropoda: Insects >...
ATATATATATGACATTAGTCGCCTAAAGGTTAATAATTTAACCCTTATCCTGCTAACGTGGAGAAAATGGTGAGCTCCTAATAATGCCAGCAAATAGCAGATGGGATTTAATTCGGGGTTTAAAGTGTTAAACTCCTATATTTATGTGACATGTACAACTGAAACCCATTCTTGGTACTCCTGTAGCAGTGTAGATGGCAGAGCCTTGTATGTGACTTGGTAAACACACTAGCAGATACTCGTGTAAAACAGCACCCAAACAGGACCACAGGACATCAAGGCATGCCCTTTGATAAGACTTCAAATCAAGTAAGGACATGACCAATGCAAACTGCTGCTATCAAACGCTTCATAAGCAGCATACTAAGATCAAGAAAAAACACCGTGTTCAACTCAGTGATGGCAACATCCTGCTGTATGATTATGCCCATTGTCATGTGGCCCATAAAGTTCATGTTCAACTGAATGCCATGTGATGGGAGGTGCTCAAAAATCTTGCACATAGCCTGCACTGATTGCCATGCAATTTTCATATATTCATAAAACTACAGGAAGCCCCCAAAGGCCACATGTTCTACCTCAGAAGCAGGAGGCTACAGCATTAGTGGATTAGGCAGTAGCCCGTGAGAAGCTTAGCAGATGGAATACACTGACTTGTCAATCAAAAAAACTCCTGTGGCAACTTTTCCAATTGTTGCCATACCTTCATCTGTGTGCATCCTCAAAGGGGTGTCAGTTATACATGCCTCAACATTACTTTCAAATGTCACCTTTAATGCAGGGGTGTACAAACCCCCCCCCCTCCCCCAATGATAGGGCAGGGAGTCACCTCTGAATTCTAGGATCCAGCATGGTGACATGAAGCAAGTTCCATACTGAGGGCCCAGAAATATCAGGTGCCACCCTATAAAATGTATTCACCCTCATGACCTGGTGCCCAGGATTTGCGCAACCCTGTTTTAATGCTTCCACACATAGTCAAAGGAAAAATAGAGCAGCTTAGGAATCTAGGAATGTTTTGTGATTTAGCTGTTGGTTTATGAAAATGTTAGTGCCATTTCCCAGTAGACCCTAGATAACGTGAGCTTCAGTACCAACATAACATGGCTTCAGGCTTCACAAGCTTAGTCCAGGAGTATGGAATCATAATCTACAGAAGACAACATGCCAATACTGAGTCCTGTAACCAAAACTCTGTTACTTTCACATGCACACTAATGCAAAATAACAGCCCCACCTCTAAACGTACATGAGTGTATTTACTAACCCCACAAAATATTAGTATTCTTTTACTGTGAGCAATATGTTTTGATGAAAATGTTAATGTAACTGTAACGTACACCTAGGCCCTCTTTAATATTTGTCATGCCTCACACATGTGCGACCATGTTAGATGATGGCTGGAAACACAACACAATGACACAAATTCAAGCTGTGGTTTCAAAGACGAACAAAAAAAAAATAAAAACCATTTAACCCACTAATGTTAAGACTTATCCCACCAACATTACACTCTGAAGTTTAGTTTTAGTGACAGAAGAGCAATTTGTAGTTACCAACATAAATTTAAACCAAAAAACTGTATTCCAACAAGGCTCACTTTTTACATTACCAATAAGCTTGCTTTGAGGTTTCATTTTACTGACACATACTAAAAGGAAAGACAAGTATTTACTCTACTAAGGTTAGGATTCCAAGTTTAATTTTTCTGTACTCCAAGAACGCTGGTCTTTTTGTTGCCAATATGGTTTGACTTTGAGGTCTCACCTCTTTTTTCAAGATAAAAATATTTATTCTGCGAAGACTGGGCACTTAGGTTTCATTTTAGTAACAGAAACCCAAGTCAAACCAAAGTATTTATTCAAAGACAGTTAGGGTGTGAGGTGTGACTTCAATGACAGCTACAGAATATACATTAAAAACATTTACTCTACCAATGTTAGGCTTCAAGGTTTCATTTCAGTAAAAGAAAATGAAATAAAGCTGCAACATGCATTCCACCATGGTTAGGGTTTGAGGTTGCATTTTAGTGACAGGATAGGTCTGTAGATTTCATTATACCAACAGAAACTCCAGTCACGTCTATGTAGTCTCACTTTCCTGATGAAAACATGTTTACTATACCTAAGCACCCCACACACCTTCCTTACTTGCCTTCACAACTATCACATATGTTACTACTGTTGCTATCAATTTTGCCAACTCTCATACAGTATGGTTGCTATCACATCAAATGCAAATTCAAGGCCAAAAATTATGGTGCATGTATAATAATTCTACAAATATGTTTAGCACTAACATTGCTTCTGTGACACAAACAACAGTCTTTCGCAGTGCTGGTGCAAGTACAGTACAGTTAAAATAGTTCTGTATGACAACGGAAGTATATGAAGCCTAGAGTGTACTTCTTCCATCATATGAACAAATAATTTTGGGGAGACATGCAGCAAACATAACTCCTCACCTCCCAAAATATACCCATGGTTACAAGTTTCTTTCCTTCCAAAGAATCACTGCATTTTTGATTTACAGCTCCAGATAAATAATGATGTAAACAAGATTACATGAAATATGTAGTCCACTCACAACTGCAGAAGAGATGCCAATAATTTTGATAGTATCATATTACCTATGAAACAATGTACAAATTCCATCCCATGAACTGGTCCAAGATTCCAGCACAACTAGTAACATTTTTAGTTCCTACACACCGTCCTAGTCAATGAGGACAGGGCTTAAGGCGAAACGCACGAGACAAACATGCATGCCCATATATTTCAATGCCACACGATACAAGTTATTTATATGCTCTTTAACCATGCTAGTCCAAGAACTATTCACAGTATGTCGACCATATATATCACCTTCTGAATTTGGGTTTTACTTACGCGTAACATGTGATAACACGACTTATCGGCCACCTACGTAACTACCTAACCTGTGAACAAATTTGAATTGTATTTGCAATCGCGCAACTTCTCTAACCGACCTACTGCATCTAGTCGCCGTCTCCAAAAGACAGCACCTATTCTGTCACATCGCTTCCTTTTACGTAAACAATGTGTGTATGTGTGTCTGTAAACAAAATTCAGCTAAGGGTAGGAGTGATCAAGTAAGGTTATGATGTATCCATGAGCTACACTGTAGCAGACAGTAATACAAACCACTCAGTTTATTTTTGAAGCATACCCATGACACAAAACGGAGATCGGCGCGCCATCCGTAACATCTGTATTACAACTCTATATGCAAACACTACACAATGCAGAGAGACTACCGCAATACATCACTCGAACAGACTCAACACGTCAACTTGTCAACAGGCCTAAACACTACAAATACCGCAAACAGTTGCCTTTAGAGTTGGGAAATATACTGCATACACATATTAATTTCAATGTCCATTATTACAGCATCTACATCATCTTCAACCATAACAACGAGCAGTACTTCACATCACCACTCCTATCGGACACAGCTGCTGCGATTGACAAGCATCTGCAACATCTGCGTACCCTAGCGGTTGGTATTGAAAGGTTGATCGCCATTGTCGCCAAGCATAGTCGACCCATCGAAGTATACGACTTTTCTTTCGTAAATTGTGATTTGCGTAGTTGTTCGGCATACACAAAATGTGTAATAGAGGTCACTGGCATATGTTCAAATGAGGCAGTGTTGCCAGAGAACAAAGGGGGCGGAGGGGCTTGGGTCAAAGTGTTGTATTTGTTTTATAAAAGTGTTAATTTGTGAAATACTGTTGAATTGCATAAGACTTACTTTTTTTTCATCTTCGTTATCTCCACCTCTTCTTTCAGAAATTACATATCACACTACATGGCTGATTCAAAGACTTAAACGGCTGACCACAAAACCTTTTTAAGCAATCTGTAAGATTTCCTTGGGTGGATGGGCCCATCACTGAACAGAAATGTAGAAAATCAATCCATACCCCATACGGAATTTAAACCCACCGTACTGGTATCCAGCAGCCATAGACAACACACATCATTGACCATTCACCCCTTGTGACTGGTACTAAATATTATTAGGATGATCAAATACTGAGTGGCAGTTACTTTTCAGAAGTAGGTAGACGCTCTACATCAACAGACAAAAGCCTGGAGAAATGACAAACATTTGTACAAGGTACACTCCAACAAAGGAAATTATTGCAATGCAGATTGAGTAATTGCCTCCTACATTGTATCATCACTCTGAATGACTTATGATACCTTAAGCCAATGTAAACACCTTCATTTAAAAAAGAATGCACTCTGGAAACTATGTCAACAGTCCCTACCTGCATTTATGCACATTTCCAACTCATGATCAAATCAACCAGCATCTGGACTGGACCTGGACACTCAGCATGCACAGGTCAGATGTGAGTTTCATACAAAATTTAAAGTGGACAACCAGAAGGAAAGTAACAACTTGGCAGACAGTGGTGTGGATGAGATGACACTAACACTTTAAAGACACAGGATTTGTGGATGTGGACCAGATAGGGGCTCAGGCACATACCCTGATGATGGAGCCAGCAGAATCCTGCATAACATCAGTACCAGACTACATAGCATAACAGTTCATAAGGCAGCTCTCATCAGCATACATACAGTATGTTTACACTCTGTAGGAAGAAAATTACAGGGTAGATCTGAATGGGATGATGTGAGAAGTTGTGAAACTGCATTGCAAGGAAGACCTAAATATATGCACATAACCTTCTGTTGTGTTAGTGTGATGAAATGTAAAGGGTATGATTGGCTGGACATGCATCTAGGGGAGGGGGACAAGGGGAACATAAACACTCATTTTGAGTGGTGAAACATCCTGAATAATGGCCATGAAGTAGATGCAGAAGGTGGATTCTACTGAATTGGGTTGTAAGGATGCGAAGTTGATAAAACTGGTTCAGGATCATGTCCCATGGTGGGCTTTGATATTAATAGTTATGACTTTCATCTTCTGCTTGAAGTGTGCTACTTCTGACCTTCAACAGGACACATCAGACATGTGAACTCTATTACTGGCAATGACATAGTTTCATATCTCCATTACCTCATAAAACTGAGAAGTGAAAAACCATTAATGTGTTTTTATGAATCTATACACAAACTCATCCAGTCCTACATCAGACAACAGTAAGTTCTAAAATTGCAATAATGGACAATATAATTTTTTCAATGTTATTTTGATGCAGTAATCCTTTAATCGGCTTCTTATATGTATAGGTCCACACCAGTAACATTTTTGACACTTGTAATTAAAAACTATTCAAAATGACTGCTCAGGTATGAAAATGTAGGTCTTGAAAAAGGTCACTTATCTCATCAATATGTATCTTAAACATAACATTCTAGCATACTAACAGCCATGGACATGAATCAAACCTATTCTATGTTTTGTTGTGGTTATGTTTCACATTCAGTCTCACAGAGATAACGCAGAAAAATGTTTTGCTCTGGGTATAGTTTTAACTGCTTTGACTGCAGTTCTAAATAACAGTGTTCTATTTATGCATATATTCAGAATACTTGCAGTCACTCCTTTGTGCAGGTTTCATATGAATTATTAAAAGTATTCAGGAAGAGACGAATTAAAGCTTAAAGGTGCAAAACAAACAGTTCACTAACAGTATAATAAATGTGGACAGTCTTTGACAAAGAAATATGAGGTCACTGGAGACATTCCTTGACAAAGAAATATGAGGTCACTGGACTTCCACTAAGTGATTTGTCATGTATGTGTATTAACACACAACATCCTGACCTTGCAAGTTATTTGACACATACTGCACGCACATTCACACAACACAGCTCTTGCCTAGTTAATAAATTTACATAGACAACAAATTTTACAAATACATATTTGTCAAATTATATACAGAGCACATTCATGAGAAAAATATGGTATTTAACCATGTTCTAAAACACAAACAGCCAAACACAATGACACTTCCTTTCCTCTGAAGATGACAACAGCAAATTGTGTGAACCACCATTTTTCATGACTTTGCCAAGCCAATGACTTTTGATCATGAAACAGCAATGCATTCCTGATTCCTGTACTCTCCACATATCTTCAGTATTTGATTCCTGATTCAGCTGCTTCACATATTTCACTGAAGTCGCAAAGCCAATGAGCCCATCTAAAATCTTCACAGACAATACTTTACAAAACTAATGATATTTATGGCAGCATATTACCATTCAATATACATTAGGAACAATGAATGTGCAGCTGAAGGCATGTGTACTTGGATCTGGTTATCTGTACAAAAGGTCTGCTTCCTCTTAATACAACAGAAGTACGTGAGTTTAACTGGACAGATGAGAATAAATCAAATTCCTTCACTTCTGCATTTTGATCGGTTTGTAGGTCTGTCCTGTCAGCAAACTTCAAACCTACTGCTTGGCAAAGTTGATTGAGATGTTCTTGTGATAGCTGTGGAGAACAGTACACTTCCCAGACACCACAGGTGTTGCGCATAACTTTGCCAGTGGTGCTGTAAAATAAGATTTTAATTAATTAAAAATATATACAATTATTGTGCCCATCCTTGCAAACAATGATACAGTAAGTGTGAAACAGTGTACACTTACATTTATGACATATGATTAATTAAAAATAATACACCACTTTCTTTATACTGAGTACACTGCATACATGGGCACACACCTTAATACAAGATTAAAAGCATCAAATTGACAAGTAGAGATTCCTTTTCAGACTCAAAGAGTAAAAGTGCTAAGCCATCTATCTTGTTTTCAAAAGGACTCAACAATTAGTCATATTTAAACTTGTATGAAAAATTCTCTTAAATTAGTTTCCTCCATGCCTTACACCTCACTTCTTCAAGTGCTTACTTTGAGTGGGAGTCCAGCAGGAGAGACAGACAGTGCTTCTCATCTTCCCCATCAGGGCAGTCAGCCTCACCATCACAAACAAAGTCCTGAATTACACACTTTCCTGACCTGAAATCAGTACAGTTTATATTTACATTGTCATACATGGTTTACTAATTTGGAAAAATCTCTCATAAACTTGTGTGTATGAAACAGAATATCATATTATGAAATGTTTAACTTCACCTTTCATGATGTAGCCACATTGTGTGTTGAAAAATGTTTGCACATTTCAGAACACTTTCAGTTTGAGTATGCAGTGGAAGGGAATATGCACCAATATATAATAACCCTGAATTATTCAAAGTAGTGGTCATGAAAGGAAATGCCCACATGATCCATCCTGTTATCTATAAAGGTAATTTTGATTCTTACTCTAATAAATAAATTTACACATATAACAACTGCAAATAACAAAAATAAAACACAAGGAAAATTCCTCCCTTAGTTAGGTGATGACTTGACTCATTTATGCAAATGATCATGGAAAGAGATGCTTATAAAAACTGACTTAAAATCAGGCAAATACATATTATACTACCTCTCACACTTGAAGTCTTTTTCCTTGCACTGGCAAACATTTGGATTCTCATCAGACTTGTCTTTACAGTTCCTATAGCCATCACACACATGTTCAGGTGCTACCAGATTAAGATAGCTTGTACAGTTGCATAGCTCAGGTTCATCACTCCCATCAGAGCAATCATTGTGGCCGTCACAGAAAGATGATTTATCAACGCAGCCACCATTATTACAGCGTAGCTGGTCCAGTTTGCACTGTGCTGTAAGGAGTTAACCATCACTAAAATTCTTAGTATGTCAATGATTTCCAGTTACCAGCTATAGTCTACTGAGGAATTCATGTATATTTACCTCTTAGTCTCACATAAGCTGGATACAAAAAAATAAGGAAAGTATATATATATATATATATAATGTGGAAATATCATTCAGCATATAAAGTAAAGGTGGAAGAAAAATAGTGGGATGGCGGCACCTCAGTTACAGCAATGTGAAATGAAGGGGATCATAGGTCCCCACTGTGAATTTTGTAGTACTGTGATATGGTGCTCTCTGGAAAATAATCAACATGTGTTTGTATATCAGAGCATATATGCATATTTCAGTTTAAACAATAAATTAAAACCATTAACTTTGTGTCACCTCTCATTAAATCTCCTTAGGCCCTGCAGGTGGCCTGTTTTCCACTTATCCAAATTATAAAAAACAGTTTCATGATTAATAAGAGAATTCTTCTATACTACACAGGTATGTAACTACACTGAGAAATATGGAATGACTACACAGATAGACCAAGTAAAAGCAGTGTACGTGATTGCCCTATGTACATTGTATGCCCTGACATGCTTCTTAAGGGATACAGGTGGGATTCATCAAATTGGATAAAGTCCTCACTATTTTCTTGTTTATTTATTTATTTGTATCTGAGGTGCAAAGTCAGCTCCTGTCCAGTTAATCAAATATAAATCATATTCTTAAAAAAAATAATAATAATAATAATAACCAACAGTCACTTCATTCCAGAACTAGTAACCTGTGCTTTAGGAGACCTCACTATGCATAACCTTGCTTACACCGTCGCTTACTTGATTGCCAGCGTCGGTATGAAAATTCCTTTTCTTAGTTTATTTTTGGTCTTGGGTGGAAGGTTTGCTTGTTAGGTTGTCTGCTACTAACCGGGTTTCCCACTCAAAGATCTCTGTATCCAACCCTTGCTACCTATCACTAACGGTTCCATGGATGGAAGTTGACAGTGAAATTTATGACAGATGGCTTTGAACTGCCCATAACTGAGACCAGCAATCGCTCTACCTGCTGAACCAAAAATGTTCAGCTACAACAGGCAGCTGAAAATAGCAACAATTTACATCTTATATAGCAAAGAACAGGAGGAAGACACTGGAGAGTATTTCATGACTGCTGAATCCACAAATACATGAAGAAGACAAATGTCAGACAATTACTTTTGCATTGTTCAAATAAACTTTCCAATTTAAATTACCTTGTTTTCTTAAGGCATAAGTGGTCCTCTCTACACTAAGTTCTACAATGCAGAAATTCCCACATTATCTTCCCTTTCTATTTCAAGTCACTTACAGCCAGCATATTTTTGTGACACACAGATGTTCAAGGTTCAAGTAGGGATATTTTTGTGCCTTTTAAAAATTTTGTGACTTATATTCAAACCTTAAAGTTTGAAGACGGCAATTTTGAATTCATAGGTGAGTAGAACGAGCAACAAAGCTCCATCTTGAATATGTGACAGTGTCACTGAAAGCTATTTTCAACATTTTTTTTTAAGAGAAAAAGACTGGAATTGCTGTGTTTCATAACATCATACACAAAACTACCAACTCAATTCTTTGAAGTTCATTAAATTTACATTAAATAGAAATGAGAAAATGCAAATTTTAGAAAGTCTGCCCCATTGACTTGCAAGAAAAAATTTATGGAGTGAACAGAAAGTTCATTTATGGCCTTACATCAACTGACCTTATAACGGATCAACACGGTTGAAAACTGGAGCTGCTTAACATCTTTTTGTGATAGACTCCATGGTGAGTTTGAAATATCCTGATTGATGATTTAGGCACCAATACATGATCATGGACGGACAGACTAAAAGACATGACTTCCTTGTAAGCCATACTTTTTTGAACTCTTAAAATGGACAATCATCAACATAAAATACGTGTATTAAAAAACCATCTAATAGGATCCACATGAACTATTCAGTATTTACAATAGAAGGTTCAGGTTCTTCATTTTAGAGTCCGATTTTGATACCTTCTGTAGAGAGCTAACACAGAAAAAGCAAAGCCTCAACATATTTACCTTTAGACTGACCTGGGTTAGACAGGCTGATAGTTTCTGATGGACATAACTGCAGATGTTATGTTAAGAAATTTCAATAAAACATGTAAGTCTCTCTCTCCACAGAAGAAGCTTTCCCTACATGTTGCTTTGCAAGCCAAAAGATACTGGACTCAGAATATATCATAGGTGTATGGTGGTACATTACTTTATTTCCTTATAATTTATTCCCTGAACTGTTTACTTAGTGAGTGGGTTTTTACTGGAATTTTATGAAGGCTGGGATATAATTATCCACTGTCAGATTGAATGTTACAGTAGTAACACTTATGCTTGCATCACAGTAGTATAATTTCTGGAATTTATATTATATTTTAATCATAATGTTATGTAACAGAGACAATCCTCTGTGTTAATAACTGTCATTTCATCGCATACTTTCTTTATACTCCTAAAACAACAATGTCATCAAAACACACACTGAATTGAAGCAGTTACTGAGGGAGAAAGTCAGTGGTATTGAATTTTCTTACCACATTTATTTGGTTGGCATTGGCTGCAGTAAGCTAGACTCTCATCAAGACCATCCCGACAGTCACGATAGCCATCACACACTTTTTCAGGTGGCAGGCACTGACCTAATGAGCACCAAAGTCCACTGCATGCTGGTACTGGAGCAGAATCCACTACTCCATCTAGAGCAATATGAAATCTCAATACAAAATTCCGTAAAAATAAGTGGCTTAAACATTCTGGAAAACATACACAGTCATCCTACTTGAACAAGAAATTCTGGAAAGAGCTTAAAATATCTTCTGTTCTTCAAATGCTTCAACCAGTATGATACTAGCAAGAATTAACTAACATAACTAAATAGGGTAGAGTCCTTAAAGTTAGTAGTCACTCAGAGACTATACACTAACTATAACAATGATGTGCAATGACTAAACAATTTAGTAATCCATTTCAGTACATGAATTGCAGATTTATAGATTCCAGAAATGTTACATCTTTCAGACAAGATTCTAACATTAAAATTTACATAATTTTTAACATACACAATGTGTCTCATGCAAAACTTGTAGGATGTCACATTTATGTTTTAAGGTTCCATATGCCTAGTTCCAAGGATCAGTGCATTTCACCATCAAACCACAAACTACAGTATACTACATAATTACAGATTTCACAAGGCTGTTACGTTCTTTGCATTCTACAAGAAGTATTAGGTCATCAAAAGTTTCACATTGTTTTCAAGTGTATTACTACACAACATTTCAAGACCCTTCATTAAATGCACTTATTGTCCAGTCCACCTCAAAATATTGAATGGTTGCCATGCTTGTTATTATTGGTGGTAAGAAAGTAAAGATTAAACAGGTAGAATGGTCTGTGGTGGTATAATATACTTAAGTTTCACAAAAATCCATCAGTGTGTTCATAAATTATCAGGAAGGGGAAACAAAGACACAATGATACTGTAAGTCTATAGAAAAATTGGTCCTGGAATTACAAACATGTCATGCTCTCAGTGTACAAATACAAGCATTCATGAAGATCATTATTTGATTCCACAAAAATGGCTACTTTTACTTTACCCATAATATTATGAAGTGTGTCTAGATTCCTTGTAACAGCAGTGAAGTCTGTGGTTTCTTGGAATCCACAGATACCATCAGGTTCATGAAATACAGCAGCTGGATACCAGCCAACATCTGAATGGCACACAATCACACCACTCCATGGGCTACGCTCATTGTCCTACAAGTGACAACAGAATATTTGTAAGATAGTAAGAACCACATTTTATACACACCTGTACAATGGGTACTGGGTCTTTCCTGGGGTTAAAGAGCGGCCGGGGCATGACGCTGACCCCTCACCCCCTTCTAGTGCCGTGGTCAAGAAAGGGTAGAGCTATACCTCTACTTCCCCTATGGGCTGTATGGCCTGTACAGAGCCTCAGTGCCTGTACAAGGGTGCACTTTACCTTTACATTTTATACACGAACTTCTAAAATAGTTTCCAAATTTCCAACGTGCTGCATTATTACTTTGCTGTCAAGCAGTTCGATCAGTACAGGCAGGAGGAGGACAATTTGATAATGTCATCTGTTAACACATCTGAAGTTTTTCTATTCACATATAATATTTATGTGATGCAGGGGTCCATAAATTTTCCAGAACTCTAGCAGCCACTTCAAAATTCTTAGTGCCAGAAGGGTGTCAGGAGGTAAGTTCCACACTGAGAACCCACAAATAATAGGTGCCACTGTACGTAATTTAGTTGCCTGGGTGACCTGGCATCCAGGATATGTGCACCTCTGGTGTTATCATTGCTTAGTATAATGTTTTTAATTTCTGGTCTGGAATAAAACGCAGCAACTCTATAATACTGAATGTTGACACCTGAACATTATTCTGTAGAAAAAAAAAAGATTATTTAATTAATATTACACCATCAAGTGGGTGATCAGATGATTATTTGTGGTAAGTAAGGAGGTGGCAATAATATTTAAAATTCATGAACTTTATTAGTGGTTGAATTTGACCTAACACTTTCTGTAAAAATAACAAATACATAGTTTTAACAGACATAATTTTGATACCTTAATATAATAATGTATCGATGCATGTAGGGACCTATTTAAAAAACTAAAAATTTTATGTCTTCAACCACAACATATACATCCACTTCTCACACTTGTGGTCAATAATAGAGGTCAATACAAAGTAAACTCAGAAATTCACAACATAAATACTAGACAACACTCCAACCTTCATCCACCTTCACTGAATTCAGCAACATATCAAAAAGGCATCTACTACTTTGGCATCAAGGTTTTCAACAATCCACCTTCCCCCATCAAAAACTTGTCCAATAATACCACACAATTTAAATCAGACTTGCAAAGTTACCTATGTACTAAATCCTTCCACTCACTTGGTGAATACTTTAAGGTAAATGCAGAATAAAAGTGCTTAGTTTATTATCCTAAAAGTTCTTTCTGAACTAAACTATTGTTATTTTAATATACTATTTACCACTGATGAATTTAGAACCATAGTCATTAAAATCCACTTTAATCTTTCTGCTTGTTGATTACTATATGTAGATTTGATTTATTTGTGTTTTAACTTATTCTATATCCAACAGGTTTTTAAACCTCTAATGGATTTATCAAATGTATGAGACTGATAAATAAATAAATAATAAATAAATAAAGTGCATTGCACTCAAACCCATACAGCTTTACTGGCTATGGAAAAGTGTTCTTCATGCATAGTTAAGCAACTTCTGTTAACATAATCAAATCATAGAATTTAATTTATTATGTTACAGATAGCTGAATATCAAAATAAAATGCTGCTATCCTGTTACACAGGCCTACCTGACAAGTTGACATTGATTTGTACTTTCGTTTGAAGCATCGCCGTGTTGGGTCACAACCTGACAACACTGGTTGCAAGAATACAGTTTTGGTATATCCTGATGAATCCCTTCCAACTGAAATGCATGTCTCTGCCACCGTTGGATCCTTGTAGCTGAAACAATAGAGATTATAGCATCACACATTATACTGTGTGCCACTGTTGGTCACAGCCACCTGTGAGGCAGCATACAATCAGTAATGTAGAGCAATGCACTGTCTTGACTCAGTCTGCCCATTGATGAATCTGAGCAAAAATAGTGGATTTTATTTTTTGCACATATTTGGAACTTATAGCTTTTTTAGAGACCAGATTTTTAGACAGATGAATGATATATTTTGAACCACCAAAACCAGAATTTTGGAAATTGACAGGATCATGAAACAAGCACTTATTTCTGTCCTCTTTTTTGTTCTTCTGAGAAACTTTAAATCATATACTATTCATGTCTTATTTTTATATTAACATCTGACATATTCTAGGTCTCAAAGAGTAATGTTTCATGAATGCACTTACAAGTGAGCCAAACTGATAGGGTGAACATGACGAGAGACAGGTAATTCAGTATCTAATCCCATATCAATATGTAAGAGCAGCACATCAGTAAATGGTACTGTTCTCATGTAGTCCACCCTTTGCACCAACTCATATGGACTTCTAGTTCTCAAATCAATTCTTGGTACACCTAAAAGCACTGCTACATAAGATTCATTTAACCTGAAACATGAAGTGTGAACATGCGTTATAAAGATTTCCAATCTGAAAGTCACAAGAACTTCCTAAGTTCTGTTGTAAAATAATGTGGAACTGGTTTGTAAGTCAACTGTAAATACCAGACACTTGAAACAATCACAATATGGAATCTCTGTGTAATTAAAGATAATGACCTCACATATTCCTGGACAGCCAGAGGAAAACTATGATACCTCAATTAGGCCATATGTTTTGTGAAACAAGATTTAACTCAAATCATCTATAGAACACAAGTAAGATAATTCTGTGAAGTCTTCTCAGTGAAAGTAATGTGGAAAGTGAAATACATATAAGAATACATAGGTTTAATGTCTGGAACATGTTTGTAAACCCACATTAAATGGGATACAGTTTCAATGTGTAAGATTAACAGGGAAATTATTTATATACAAAAATTATTAAAAGCATGGCAATGTGTTAGAATATATATATATAATAAATGTGATCAACACATTCAATTTTTGTTTTACATAACCACAGACACCAGCATACAAAAGATACTGCTAAATATTACAGACATTAGTCAAAAAATATTTTACAAATGTTGTGTGAAAGTTGAAAAAGTATGTACCATTATATATATATATATATATATATATATATATTACAAACTATTTAATGTGTGGTGCTATCTGTTGAAAGCAAATTCTAACAGAGCCCTGGTGGTACACTCTCTGTTTTGAGACTATAAGATGCCTTTAATATACAAACACAAAATCTCTGACCTCACATTATAGGTGAAAGCAAATTTTTAGCCATCTGCTCTCATTTCATAACAAAATCACAGCCCTGCAAAGCTTGAAACCCATTTGATTTTATGTATTTAAATTGTAGATCACCTTTGCACATATTCAAGCCTATGTTAAGCTTCACAGCAGTTGAAACCTAATTTACAATTTCTTCTTCCTTTAACTCTCCCCCTCCTCTTCAGTTATCGACTAGGCCATCTCACCTTTCCAGATTCAGAATTAACTTTTTATAATATGGATGCTTTAAGAATTTGGAAAGACTGCTTGGAAGTGGGGACCATCTCATCAGAAGGCCTCTAACAACATGGGTCAATCAACACAAAAATAAAAACAAAATCATGCCCTGTGGATGATTTGAAGGTGTAATCACAGTGAGAACTTCATTCCAGATCATATGCACAGCCACAATGATAGTCATCAAATGGTGGACAGCTTTTGTGAAAAGAGACTCAACAGTCACTCAGCCAGTCAAGAAATTCCCAGTGTTTCATGGACTCCAGTGCACGTTCACAACAAGCTGCTATGAGCCAGTAGAATACATTGCACATCCCACATGCTCTTCCTTCAAACCCTATCTGAACCTTTAAATGACCAGATTGGTATTTAAATTTTAGCACATGGCTTATGAAAACATATTATTTGAACATAAAAAAAAAATTATGAGAAAAAGGCATTTTGTGGAAAATAAAATAGTGACTATGCAGCATGTCTTAGAAGTGCTGTAAGTTTTCTTCTTACTTAAATATATAAAATAAATTTCTAGATGTGTTTTCTTTTTCATGCACCCCCATATGCAAACATCAGTTGTTCAAAGGTTAATGTTATACTCCAAATTGTGCCTAAATTTTCTGGCTAAATTTTATGCATTTCTCATTTTCCCCACACACACTACACTATGCGCAACCAAGTTTAATGAACACACCAAATCAAATTAACTCTTTTCTTGCTATGAGATCAAATAGTGGGGCCTCTCAAAATATTATATGCATGCTAGACTTCCAGATTTAACCTGCCCTAGTTATGATGCTGAAATGGAAAAATATCTAACAATATCTGCACGAGAATCACTCATAAAAACTCACGAAAGGTTTTCCATGGCTTTGGCATCAGTCAGCAACCAGTGTGTGTTAAGCAGAGTGGCTGCACAGACATACTCTCCAAGCACATAGACTGCTGCATGCCATGGCCATTCGTATTCATCTTTTACACTTGAAAGTGCATGCAGCTGGAAAGCAGATGCAACACGCAACAGCTGTGGCCAGCACTCAACTTCTAAGCCAGTACAAAATTCTGGTGACTCCTCAGTAACATTAGACTTAGTTATGTTGCTAGAAGCATGTGCAGTACTAACAGGGACACTGTAAGTTTGGTGTGGTGCTATAACTTCCACAACACCAGGCTTCACTGTCACTTCACTGAATGAACTAAAACCACTAAAAAAAAAAAAAAAATATTAGGCCATTAGTACATACATTTGACATAAAAATTCAAACTGCAAGGGTGTCAATATTCCACATATACTTGTAACATACAACTTAAAAATTAGGCCTATATATTTTTACCATATAAAAATCAATCACCTGTGCATTCAGAAAATTTGAATACAAATTGAAGTATGATGCACAAGAGGATTCCAGAAGTTCCACCATTGAAAAATAACATTTCTTTTCTTCCAAGATTTTGATCATTTTTAGTATCACAATTTAAATATTTTCTCTGACATTTCCTAAAATATTAACCTTTTGGATACTTCTCTTGGAAATATAAAAATGTCATTATGCACAAAATTCATTGGAAACATGCGTGAGGAACCAGTGGAAACTCTTATTTGGCCAAGAATCCTCTAACAGAGAATGCCAATGGGATGCCGTATTGTCATGCAATATCCATGAACCTGACTTCCAGGCTCCAAGACATTGCCATTGATCCTTATCTCTTAGGTATCTCAGAATATCCACACAAAACACCTTGCTGTCTCTCACTTTGTCACAAATACAAACCATTATTTTTCAGTGTTGGCTAATGTCAGCCAGAACTTCGCTATTTTCAACTAAAATCACACATTTTTAAATCCACCACATGACCTAACCTAGTGGGAATGAGTTTTTCTCCACCTACAGCAGATTTAAACATTTTGTACCTTTCTCTTATCTTGTTTTCAAGTGTCACACAAAACTTCATGTGCACATACAATATTGCTCCTTAACCCTTTAAACGCCAAGTTAAATCCCATCTGCCATCTGCTGGCATTATTAGGAGCTCAGCCTATTCTCCATGTTAGCAGGATAAGGGTTATTATCTGCCATTACACAATGCAATGACCACTATGAGCACATGTTAAGCAAAAAATGATTTACATAGCTGAGTACCCTCAGTGACTTACCTACAACTAAACTGTAGTCAAACAGCTTTCAGTATCTGTGGTTTATTGTTGGTACTGGCTGTGATACTGTGAAAAGTTACAGTCACCCAGTCCATGCTACAGAGGTGTCTAGGGGTTGCAGAGGTACAGCAACACTTTTTCTTAACATTGGCATTAGATATAGGTGAGTGGTCAACTTCATGGACTGGTTGCTTTAGTGTCAGGGAAAGAATAGCCAATACCCTTTGAATAGGAAGCTGGGTGGGCCCCAGAGCAGGTCAGGACATTTTGGAGAGGAGAAAAATTTCTTGTTCTTGCAAACATTTGAACCCAGGATCATCCAATCAATAGCACAATCACTAGTCCTTGTATTGACTACACTATCTGTAATGCTGACCTACAATAGAGTCAGAATTTTATGAACAGCTCTCATATTATGTGTCTAGCTCCCATTACATAGAGAGAGAAGACCAATTACAAAATCCAGGTAATGGATAGGTGGCTAGGCACCCTATGAACCTGTTCATTCTCTTGAATACTGGTAAACTGAAATTAAAATTCAACCCAAATACAAATGAAGGGAAGAATATTACTGGAATGAGTACATTATAAGCTAGTTTAACCAGCACCTCTGGGACCAACGTGTTGCTGGATATAAAACTTTTCTGAATATTTGAACAATACACCTAGTAGGAGAACTGCAGTCTTCTGGGTTATTAAGCAGTGAGTAGTATCACTACTTACTGCACATTAAGCAGTGAGTAGTATCACTACTCACTGCATAAAAACCTGGAAGATTTCCACTTCTCACTGTGTAGTAACCCAGAAGAGTGCAGTTCTCAGCTACTTCATAGCAGAAGTCACAAATCACATGTTATATCTAGTATGTATCTTAATGTAACTTGCAACATCATGGACAGACCTAATCACTTAGTTTGTCAGTTTATATCCTGTCTTTGTTTCCTTGCTACATTTTCTATTCCCCTTTCACCACTACTTAAGTCACACAGTGTCTAGGTTGTGTCTAAGTCATGTAAAAATCCAACAAGTCACCAAGACACACATTTTGCTGTTGCAATCTTAACTGTTCAATGTTCACCTGTAAACAGTCATTCTTAACTAAACTTTTGATTTATGGACTCTTGGATCTGGTACTAGGTGCTGCTGGTAAATGGAATTGTGAAATGTTTTGGGCATCTGTAATTCCCATTTCCTAATCATCTATTGCCAGACCAAACAGTTTTCATTGCAGAGTGTTGCAGTCATCTAATGTGAACAAATGTGATATAATGATTTTTTGTAATTGGAAATATGAAGGCAAAGTTAAAACACCAGTCGTCCCATAAAATATGACATATGGAACAAGACAGTAGTAAGTTACATGAACAAATAAGATCCCTAATGGAACATTCACTGTATCCTAAGCATGTAGCTTTCTTAGTTTCTTACCTGTAACCAAGATAAAAACATATGTTTGATGCAAGCACGCTCTGATCCACTGTTTCTGATGTGCACATTAGTCTCCATTGACTGTCAAGACTATAGGTAAAAATGCCCTTTAATCTAATATGTGAGAGTCCATCTGCATCGATCTGAACATTCAGTCCATTTGTCAGTGCAACTACAATGAAATTAATATTACATTAAGTGGTTTACCAGAGGAATATAACATGATTGCTACAAAATTAATATAATTCTTCCTAACCATGGTGTTCTGCCTCAAGGACTGTTATATTGTAAAGTTATATTTTGAGCCCTATAAGAGTTTTGTTATTTAATAAAACATTCTCAATTTCATAGGTTATACCAAGTCAGACTGTAGAGCAATTCTAAAAACTGTGGCCTGTTTTAACCAAGAAACTCCTGAAAGTCTATTGAGAACAAACAGCTTTGTTTCAGGAATACTGGAACCTCAAAGATTCAAAACTAGAGCTCTCAATAATTCTGTCAAAATGTTCAACAGATCCTAATAGAATTATTCTAAAGTGTCAATCAATACACAGCATGTGCCAAAGGATAGACTATGAACAGTATTTCAAAATATACAGACCAAGGTATCTCATCTCTTTCATTTTACACATGAAAATAAAGTGCAAAGCTTTTTACCATTAATGTAATTCACTACAAACAACTATGCATGTTGAAGTGTTCAAATATAGTATGAAAAATGTGTAAATGTCAGTGAGTTTCTTAAAAGGCCACTATGTGGTACAACATATGCAATCTTGTAATCCTTTTTTTTTTTCATAATAGAATAATTTAATGGCAATGTCAACTATTTTATTCAAACTCACCAAAAGAGTCAATTTAGAAATTAGAACCAAACTGATACCAAAGTCATATATACTAACAACTAGAATATGTACCTCCAAGACTAGAATATAAACATTTGAAAGTACCATAACTATTAGATACTGTGTTCATACAAATTATTCTTCAGCTAAAAATACCCTCTACGTAAGGGTACAATTGCCCTTGATACTGTATTAAATTTTGATTCTAATTTCAGCAAGTATACAAATCCATACAAAAGACAGACGTATCTTACAACAGTCACTTTCATCTTCATTATGTGGGCAGTCTAACTTATGGTTACATTTGTAGGCAGCTGGAATGCACTTCCCACTCCTGTAGCAATAAAATTCATCTTCTGTACAGTTATCTGAAAAAGACCAATGGTTGTCAACTATACAATATTAATTTTTACACTGTGTACTGCACTTCTTGCACATATACAGAACCATCCACAGTACCACAGCAAAAGTTAGCCGCACAGCAATTCTGGTAGAAAACCCTAACAGTATTTCCAAATAATTCTGCCAATTAAAGACTTACATATCCCACCTGTCACCTCTACAGATTTTTTAAATTATGACATGCCATACTGGTATTATAGCGCGAAGCATATTACAAAATGCACATGCTTTAACATTTCACAACATGAGACACAGTGGAATCAACAAATATCATCCATTCCTTTAACATCATTGTGATGGTAATAGTATTGGTGGTAATAATGATAATGCACAAAGGTCTGGGATAGGCATGTGATGCCTGTTCCACTTAAAATGCTTCAGTGTATATTTGCAATGTTACCAAGAATTATTTAAATCATCACCACACAATTTACTCGTACATTTCAGTGCATGATTTCCACCAATATAGATTCTGAGTTAGATTTGCCAGATATATCCTCAAAGTTTCATGTTATGCTACGTTCACAAATTGCAACATATAAACAATGATTCAGATAAATTTTGTAAGTATATTTGTGATTTAACTCAGTACAAAAATTCCATGTTCCTGTCTCAAATGTTCTATTAGTTTAATATTAAAAATGGAAAGTTACATCCATAGTTCATGTGGGGTCCATGTTTGTGCATTCCAGAAAAAATAAGACTTCCATACTTTTTTCAAAAACCTGTTACTATACCAAATTTTTGAGACTCTGCATTAAATGGCACTAGAACTGTCACTGTCACTGAAGTTTAACTGTCAAGAAATTTGTATTATTAATGATGAAAAAAGCATACTATCAACTACAGATATAATTATATAATAAATGTACATGTTTCTGAAGGAAAGTTGCCAATACAGAAAAATAACTGGTGCTGTATTCCAGCTGCAATGCATCTGTTGTCCCTACTTCAACTATTCACTTTACATCTGGAAAAACTTGTTTACATATTTATTTCTTTCTTGTTGTGGGCTGTGATTTCACTTACAGCAATTTTTTTCATCTGTACCATCTGCACAGTCTAGATACTCATCACATACAAACTGTGGATGGACATTACGTAGTTGATCACCACATGTACACTCTGTTTCATCAGACATATCCTCACAGTCCACCACACCATCGCATACTCTTGAAAACAAGATCTTCTGTGGAAGCCTGTAAACAAACCATGCCTACACATCAACTTAATCTGACAGGTGGACAATTTAAAAAAAAAAAGAATTTTTAGCACAACTAAAGCTCAATGTAGAATCATACAGTGCAACAGAAGGTGATAACCACAGTAGGATTAATACTACATTGAAAGTTGTAAAGTAGCTGCTTCAATCAATTCAAATAAATTAATACCAACTAGATGCAGCAATTAATTACAGGTTTATTGCTTGTCATTTAAATACAGCTCAACATGTTTTGGGCATCCTCCTGCCCATCATCAGGAGCCTATCAACTGCAGCCTCTGGTTTACTGTAGGAACGTGGTGGTAGCAGTGCTGTTGGTCATGGTCGGTCCGGACCGACCACAACCAACAGCACTGCTATCACCACGTTCCTATGGTAAACCAGAGGCTGCTGCTGCAGTTGATAGGCTCCTGATGATGGACAGGAGGATGCCCGAAACATGTTGAGCTGTATTTAAATGACAAGCAATAAAGCTGTAATTAATTGCTGCATCTAGTTGGTATTAATTCATTTGAATGTATGAAGGTGCACGGACTTACAAACCCTAAATTTAGCTGTTTGAACTTTCCACACCATAAATTAAACACAGTAGTAGGAGACAACTGTTTCAAACTTGCTACAAGGGTGTATCCAAAAGTCCCAGGACAATGCTCATAACACGCAAGTCGCTCGTAGTTCACGAGTTTCCCGCTAGGGTGTGTTGCAGTGGTGTCTTGTGAGTGAGTGTTCCGAGTGGCGTAGTTGGATGTGGAAGCGTTTGATTGTTGCACGTGTCTTTATGTGTGTATTGCATCAGCCGTCTGCGATTTTCTGATATCGGCGGTATGGCGGAAGTTGACGAACAAAGGGCGTGCATCAAGTTCTGTGTGAGATTGGGTAAAACAGGAAGTGAAACTTTTGAAATGTTGAAACAGGCTTTTGGTGATTCGTGCATGAGATGTAGCCGAACTTTTGAGTGGTTTGGACGTTTTAAGAATGGCAGAACTTCGACTGCTAATGATGATTGATCAGGTCGGCCAAGCTTGGCAACAACCCCCTCAAAAGTAGAAGAGGTACGGGCGGCTGTCAACCAGGATTGTCGTCGTACCATACACACTCTCTGTGCAGAGGTTGGAATTGGTTATGGATCTTGTCAGTGAATTCTCACAGAACAGCTGAACATGCATCAGATTGCAGCGAAGATTGTGCCGAGAGTGTTGACCCAGGATCAGAAAGACTGTCGACTAGCGATCTGTCAGGAACTGAAGGAAACTGTGATAAACGATCCCACACTCCTCTTGAACGTCATCACAGGCGATGAAAGCATCGTTCATGCTTACGACCCAGAGACAAAACTGCAATCTTCGCAATGGAAGAGTCCTGCGTCTCCAAGACCCAAAAAAGCCCGTATGCAAAAAAAGCAAATTGAAGACGATGCTCATTTGTTTCTTTGACCAAAAGAGGGGATCGTAAACCGGGAATTTGTCCCACCTGGAATGACGGTCAATGCAGACTTCTACTGTGATGTTCTAAGAAGGTTACGTGAAAATGTGCGGCGCAAGAGGCCACAGAAATGGCAAAACCAGAAGCTCATTATC
>Ga0268261_10000635_pt1 | contig 22512 bp, 21 predicted proteins | sample TergutNc150P1_FD_190353 | JGI IMG/M metagenome (GOLD analysis project Ga0268261, IMG submission 190353) | Nasutitermes corniger P1 segment gut microbial community from laboratory colony in Florida, USA - Nc150 P1 (SPAdes) (version 2) | ecosystem: Host-associated > Arthropoda: Insects >...
TCTCTGCGACGAGCTGATCACTCGTCCAGAGGAGTCCTACCGACTGTGCTGCGTCGTTGTGTGTGATCTAGAAACATCAAGAATGGGTGCTCCATATATATATGACGTTAGTCGCCTAAGGGTTAATATCAATTTATCTATCATATTATTAAAGCGGAATTTGAGAACACTATTTCAACATATATATTACCCACTAGCATTTTAAACTTTGTTGATTTTTCTTCCGAATTTTTAAGGATTGTTTGTCTCTCTTAGAATCCCTAAGAAACTTTCGGTACACAACACACCTATATAACATGCAGTCTACACGTACAACCAAAAAAACCGAACTTAATATATTTTTACCTTATAGTGCCAACATGTATACAGTTTATATTGACATGTTCAGACTCTACTGATCAATAACTTCCAGTCAGTCACTTATTCATATACACAGATGAGCAAATGTACGTATTGTCTTCACATTAATAAGTTTGTGTTGAGAACAAGCTGAAATTTTAGTAACATTTTACTATTTTACATGTTTATTGGGTGTGGTTATTTATATTTATTCCTTTGACTGTTCTGCTTCTTTTCATACACGATTACACTTTCTTTTAATTTCCCACAGGTTCAACTGTTACTCTCTCAGTGCTCTCTCTGCACATCGCCATTAAACAAATAAGACCACAACTTCGGTCTCCCCTCTGCCGATCTACGCAATTCTCCACACACATTACACAGCTCTCTAAGATCAGTCTACTGTGGGCTGGACTGCTGAATGTGAACTGTGCAGAAGGACATAATTAACACAGAAATTCAGGTAATATTTCCTGTACATCTCAGTACAACAGTAATTAACAGCTGCACACCGGTACAGTGGTGACCTGTCAGTGTCGTGCGGAACCTCAAGACTGTCTTAATGTATTCATAATTCTGTATTAATTGCTAACTTAAGGTACAAAGACACGTACTGATTTACATTTTTATGAACCCAATCTCTGTCGACAACAAAGAAGCACTAAATTCTTATAATTCCTTTTCTACATAAAACCCCTCCAGTACCAACCTTTACACTAATTATCCACTCAGTATCACAATCCGGTGACTGTAAAGAACCAACTGCTGCCTGCAGCACACAGAACGGATTTAATCTTCACAAAATCTGAATAACTGAAGTGTTGTTCTAACTGTTAGGTGCTTTCGCAAAATTGCGAAAAGCTACCATTAGCTTCGTCATGACTGTCCGTCTGTCCGTACACATGGAACTCCTCGGTTTCCACTGGACTTTCTTTCTAATTATACTATGATTTTTAGAGCACCTCTATAGATAATTAAATTTTCATTAAAATCGGACAAACTAGAGGAGACTTTCAGTGAATAGCAAAATATATTTCTTTGTTATAACTCGGTCAGTTCTTTTTAAAATGAGAAATGTTTCAGATAAAAGTTGTAGTGAAATCCAAAACACACATTTTGTGTTCAGTAAATTTCTTTTACCCACAATCTTGCCTTTACGAAATAATGTGTAAACATTTTATAGAACAGAGCAGGTCACAGATAACAATATGGCGCATGCACACTGCATGATCAATAACTAAGGCCAAAAATACGTAATCAAAATATGTAATCCTTACTGCTGTCCCACTGTCTGGTTATTGCTGTCATTCGCTGACACATTGTAGTGTGTTGACAGTAAACTGCAAATGAACGTTAATGGTGTAAGTTAATGCTCCACGGACAGTATTCAGAGCGATAAGTAGACAATGGGCTGTATGTGGGGAGGGCGGATGATATGCGAATTGGGAGAGCGAGGAGAAATATTCATGATTTAAATTACATGCAGATATCTTTAGTGGAATAAAAAGTATAAATTTGTATACCTCAAAATTTCTCTAAACAGTAGATAATCATGACGATAATTATATTAATGATAATGGGAATTTATTGCTATAATTTCAATACAATGTACAACTTGCTACAAAGGAAATTACGACATTATTCAAATAACGTCTTACTGCTGAGCAGTTAAACACTGACTGGCTTATTCCTCTTCAACCAAGCCATCAGTGTCAGAGATTTTCACAGATTTACCCCTGAGATCCGTACAGTGACCGGGGTAAAAGTAATGGCTACAATTAACTAAAAAGTATCCGGATTTCATGGGGATACGAATTTCTGAGTGACTGTTGTATTGCAGGAGAATAAACTATAACAGGAAGTTAATGTTGGCAAGTTGTGTTAGTTTGGTGACTTACAGAGTGAAAAGTGGTTTTTATGCAGTCGGAACGTGCAGTTGTGTTTGTGAATCGGACTGATTTAGAGAACAGGATGTGAAGAATTACAGAACGTATTTACCAGCAATTTGTGTGTTGTGGCTGCATTATTAACAGGCTCCCACCTTCTCAAATCACGTAGCTGTAGAATATAGTGAGTGCCTTAATAGCAGTTACTGTAGTGTGGTATTTGTGTTTAAATAGTTTACTTTCTCACTAATTCCTCAATATGTGGTTGTGTTCTGTCACATTATTATAGCCTGCTGTGTTCTATAGTGTTCACCTGCTCTATCTCAGAACACACAGCATACTAAACTATAATGTAATGTCTATATACATGTCGTGCGAAGGGTATGTACTTTTTGTTTAGCGGTTGGTTAAAAAAAATTTATTTTTGTCTTCCATAACGTTGTAACGTTAGTTAAAGGACACTGACAGGGGAATGGAATGTGCCGGGAGAAAATCCTGCATATTGCAAAATTTAAACATTCACGAATGCCAAATGGAATGAAGCGTTCTGTTATACGAGCCTCTGATGTGACTGACCGCCTGAGACATGGCAGGGCGACTGTTGTGTAATTGTGTGATATGGGCAATAGGCAGTCTCCTCACCTCAGTAGTTTGCTTAAGCAATACAAGGGAACAAAATGATGTAATTCTACATTTTAAATAAAATGTCATACATATAACAAAATAATGAAAATATGATTCAAAAGAGAGAATGTAAGTAAAACAAAGACACACAAAAACCCCAGCTGTCACACAGCAGACAATTAGCAAAATCTCACAAAGACGGATATATATATATACGGAGATATATAACTTTCGCTGTAACCTTCACTCTCTTTGGTTACTTTGATCTTGTGCACTAAAGATAACTGTAGGAAGAACACCAAATTACAACGTAACTGTGGCAGCTGTCCGAGGTACATTCCAAAATTGTACAAATCTGTAAATACTCTGTAAACACCTGCCGGTTATTTTATGTTTCAATTCAATCTCAAATTAAATGCGTTTTTACTTAAAGAGTGATTTAGAAACTCACAAGTGAAGTGACCGTCTGGAGCTGTTTCGTTTTGTGCCGACTGATTTGAACAATTTAGCGGCACAGCTTCGGGGCTTATTGCTAAAATTTCAATGTTCTTGTATCTGCAGTTTCACCTGCTTCTGCAGAAACTTGTATATCCACAGAGGACCCAGTGACAGTCTTAAAAACTCGTCTGCTCCAACAGGACTATTTGGTACTTGTATAGAGTTTATATGGAAATAAGACCCAACTGCGGTAAACAGTATATTTTCTGTTACAGAGTGTGTGCTGTGTTTGAATGTCTGGTGGATATTCCATTCCTTTGTTTAAATTCCTTTCCCAAAATTGATACCTTAACTCTAGCATATTTCATATCGTCTAAATAATACTCTGTTTTGTTTGAATTTCACATCTACAAAGAATTGACCAAAATTTAACTTCACACACAATTCTTCACAACAGTCACGCTGGTGCAGTTTTGTGTCAGTAAATCTCCTCCTTTTAATGTTACATCTCTCGTTACAGTACAACGGCCTGGTAAAAATACTGAAGTGGTAAATATTTTGCATCTAGTGTTAATTGGCAGGTTGCTTATTAAAATGTTTTTATTCGTCACACAGTGTTGTCATAACACCTGAATTATTCTTTAGTGGAATCCATTAACACCACCAATCTCATGTCACAGTTTCAGTAATATTTCCCCTCTGTTGAAGCAGTTTCACAGTTCACGTTTCTCACCAATAGCTACACAATACAGCATTACTTTGTGTACAGACATACGATTCTGTCGTCGTGGTTTTACAATGATACATTTCTGCCTCGTCTATCATCAAACAGTACTGCCTATTCTGATCAAGACACAGTATTGATTCTTCTCTGTCAATGTACAGAAAATTCTTATTTCCCAAATCCATTGATAAATTCAATTAATTTAAAAACCTCAAAAGCTCCTCTGCTGATGACACATAAAGTAATTACATACGTCAGCACTTCATCAGTTATGTATGTATGTATGTATGTATGTATGTATGTAGGTCACGAAGTTTATTCAGCAAAATGGCTGAACTTCGCTCAGGGGAAAGTAGCAATAGTACCTTGTGGGAAGGAGTGGCTACAGTGTGTGACAGCGTCAGTCAACAGGCTGGGAGGTGCTGCTGGAATTTACAAAATCCCTATTCTTGCATTTACAGTACAGTCAGTCAATATATGGAGAGCTCAGTTTACTAAAGTCAGAACGTCATTGACCCGTGCAATGTGACCCTATATGGCAATCTTCATTGGTAAAATATTTGTAACAATTTTATATTTCGAAACAACCTTTTATAAGCAGTATCTATATTCACATTTTAACCTGTAACAGTCCTTCTTCCATTTCAGCTCCACTACAGTCCACATCACAAACAGTGCTGTTAGTAGTCCATAACACAATTTTACGACACACGGTTGTTCCTTCAAACGGTCTGTCATACTTTCTGAATTTTGCTCAAACCGTTCTTTCTGTTCGCTATAGCAATGTGCATCATCACAGTCAATTGTTACAACACCTATTTTACTCACTTCACACAAAACATTAAACACTCCCCTTTCCACTCGCTGTCCACCATATTTGCAGTCAGTTAAGCCCAGTAACACTCTCTCAATATTCTGTACCACCGCACTGTATCATATGCAATATCATAACAATGGTTACTGTCTGTACAGTTCTTAATGTCCTCTGTACAACACAACCTGTTAATATGGCCAATATACTGTTCTGACATTTTGGTTTGGTTCGTCGTTTAACTCAAATTTACACACATTAAAGCCTTCCACTCTATCGTATATATATATATATATATATATATATATATAAAAGAATGCTTTACCCTTGTTTTCAAACTAAATGCTTTGCGATTCTTCATAATTTTCGACAGTGTACACTGAATCGTCCTCATTGAAAATCGAACTTTTTTATTGTTACGTGAAACCGCGTTAATGGGACATTACAGGTACAGTGGCACTGGACATTACAGGTACAGTGGCACTGGACATTACAGGTACAGTGGCACTGGACATTACAGGTACAGTGGCACTGGATATTACAGGTAGAGTGGCACTGGCCATTACAGGTACAGTGGTACTGGACATTACAAGTACAGTGGCACTGGATATTACAGGTAGAGTGGCACTGGACATTACAGGTACAATGGCACTGGACATTAGAGGTACAGTGGCACTGGACATTACAGGTACAGTGGCACTGGTCATTACAGGTACAGTAGCACTGGATATTACAGGTACAGTGGCACTGTCTGTTAAATATGTGGGATTTCCAAAATTATGAATTAGGACTAATATTCATGCAGTTACGCGAGGTTTTAGGTTTCCACAGCGGTATAAATCACCCAACCTTCCTTCTATTTTATGAAGCTGCGCTGCTCGGTGAGTGGTTACAGACGGTCCGACAGACAGTGAGGGTCTCACTTTCAAAATGCCAAACGTCGAAAAGGATTCTGCCCGTTCAAAATAAAACCACCATTTTTCTTCGAAGACGAGGAGGTCTACACATGCAGTTGGTTGTATAGAGGACGAGATGAGCTAAAAATGTGACACGCGTGACCGATAAGAAAGAAGCCCATGGACGATTAACCGCAATACCTAAAAAGAAGAACCCACATGGAGGAAATAATCGTAGATAGTGCGTTGTATTAATACACATCTTGCAGAAGTTAGGTTATGACCTGCAGATATCGACAGTAAAACACAGGCTAATGGGAAGTCACTTTAAATGCCTATTTGTTTGTACAAAAGAAAGGAAATCTATCCCTCTTGTACAATTAATTACGTAGTAACAAGGATATACGTGGTGTGTCTCAAAAGTAAGTGTACTGATTTTCCTATGGACGAACTGGTAAGGTAGCACCTCGTTGATGTACACCAGCGCGTAAGTAGTGACCTTGGCTGCATGTTCAAACTTGTTTCAACTGGATTGGTTGCGTCAGTCATGCGCTAATGCAGTTTGTGTACGGTCGTGTTTTATAACCTCCTTACCTTTGCGATGCAGGAAAATATTGAACAACGGTGCGCTATCAAATTCTATGTGAAACTCAACAAGTCTGCCACAGAGACATTTGCTTCTTTAACCCAAGCTTATGGAGATACCACTACATCGAGTACTATGGTTTTTAAGTGGCACAAAGCTTTCAAAGTGGGCCAAGAACATGTCGAAGATGACCCTCGTTCTGGAAGACCAATCTCGTCAACAAACGATGAAAACACGGAAGTGGTGAGAGCTGTGATGGTGAAAGACCGCCGATTGAGTGTCAGGATGAATGCAGAAGAAACGGGCTTGGATAAATGTGCATTTCATAGAATTTTAACAGACCATTTAAACATGCGAATAATTTGTGCAAAACTAGTGCCGAAAACTTGTCTGTGGAGCAAAAAACGAACCGGTTGGAAATTTGTTAGGATTTGCAGGAAAGACTCGAAATTGAGCCAAATTTTTTTGGATAAAGTAATAACAGGTGATGAATCATGGGTGTTCGACTACGATCCCGAGACCAAACGGCAAAGTTTGGAATGGCACACGAAAAGTTCTTCTCGTCCGAAGATAGGACGCATGAGCAGATCCAAGGTGAAAAAATGATTATTGTTTTTTTCGACAGCCGTGGCTTTGTGCACAAGGAATTTGTACCTCCAGGACAGACAGTTAATCACGCCTTTTACAAAGATGTCTTGAAACGACTTCGAAAACGGGTCCAGCGAGTCCGAAAGAACATTGCAAATGACTGGGTGCTGCACCACGATAACGCGCCAGCTCACACTGCGCTTTCATTTCGAGAAATTCTAACGAAGAAAAACATTCCCATACTTCCACATCCTCCCTACAACCCAGATCTAGCTCCGTGCCATTTCTGCCTCTTCCCTAAGTTGAAACTGAAGTTGAAGGGTCATCATTTTGGGACGATAGAAAACATACACCAAACTGTAACCGATGACCTAAACACACTTACGGAAAATGACTTCCGATAATGCTATGAGCAGTGGAAGAAACGTTGGAAACGTTGTGTAACTTCCCAAGGGTCATACTTCGAAGGTGATAACTTGTAATTTCACGTACGTCCAATAGATAATTAAATAAAAATCAGTAACTTATTTTGAGACACACCACGTATATGGCACTGCACCAAAAGAGGGAAAGTTACGTTTTGAATTCCCGATGACGTCACTGGAAATTTTTATTGCCATAATCCTTCCGACAGCATTAAGTCCCTTACGTCGACTCAATCTCTAACATAAATGAGTGCCTAGAATATTTTCCTTGTGTTAAAGGCGGCCTTTGAATAGGGCTTACAAATTTACCACCTTCATGTGCTGACAATCTTGAAATCTGGGAGACTCAAAATCCTGGAACATTCAGAAACTCTCCAGTTATGTGCAGGTATTGCTTTACATTTATCTTTAACTTTACCTTGTACAATTCACACTTCCTCAAGTATGAATCAAATCCAGGGACTGCAGTAATGTATTGGCTCAAATCTTTCTGGACATCTTATAAGACAATTCACCCTTTAAAGCAATAAACCAATTTCAACAAACACAGAATTAATCAAGACGTTGTGACACGATCAGCTGTACAGCGAATGATACAGTGACGGTGTGCTGTGACTGTCGGTGTACAGAACTGAGACAGCAGAACTGTCGGTCACGCAGCTGGCCAAGTTATCTTCCGACCGTCTGGGGAGAAATTATAATAAAATATGTTAATATAATTTACAGTACAACAGCAGTACAAAACAGTTACTGTTACTGCATGAATGTAGCAGACAGAGATTTTTTAACGGTTTCACCCAGTCCAAGAACAAAAAAAAATTATGAATAAAGTTTATGGCTGTGACCAGTGGCAAGTATTCTGAACATGACACTGAACCAGCCTGTTCCGTAATTTGTACATTACTTCAACCACTAAGACATCGCAAGCTGTACTGTGCTCCATGGAGTACCTGAACACGCAGCACAGACTCAATGTGCGTGCGAGTTTTGCTGTGGGTAACCTGAGAAGGATTTCCGGTCAATGTAGTCACCACACCGCTGGTCTTTCTGGGTCGGATGTCCGCCACTTGGTCATATAGGAACGGCACAGTGTTCGGTAGGACCAGTGACACTGAGCAGCTGCATTGTTCAAATTCAGTAAAATTTTTTGTATGGCTATTGCAGTATCACGGAATGACAGCATCGCTTTGGCTGGTATAGTTGTGCCCGCTGTACGTTGTGAGAAGAAACCAGCTGACGTTTGACATGCCACTGCCAAAATCTCTAAGGTAAGTTATAATATTATTCATATAATTTACAGCTACATACTGATGCAGATTTTCTTACAAAAATTTTGTCGATAATTTTGATATCTCCAAAACGTCTCACCTGCACCACAAATCTCATTCTCCTAAAGCTCATATGCGATTTTCTCCATTCTCTTGTTAGTTTCCCCAACTCACCACCAAATATCTCCCTCAGCACCATATTCTAAAATTCCAGTCTACAATTAAACAAATAATTACATTAAAAATACACATAAAAATATCTGCTGAACAAACACTGCTGTACAGTTAAAGTATTGAAACTAAAATCAGTTCTTACTGTTTACAAATATCATTCATATTAAAAAGTCTTTTGTTTACCTACTGGTGCTATAAATAAGCCAAAAATTTCCTTACTTATTTCTTACACCATGGAGCAGTGTCATTGAGAAGCTAACTGGTTTGCAGCTAGTAAAGAATTTTTCGCACCTTGTAGAACCCAAATTTTCTTAATCTCTTTCACAAGTTTCCGTCAAATGTCTCTATTCTAAGCCTGTTTGATCCACTCCATACCTCAACATTCCACTTCCTGAAGATCAATCTTAATATTTTTCTCCCGTCTATGCCTGGATCCTCCCAATGGACCATTTATTTCAGGTTACCCACAACAAAACTGTATACGCCACTCCTCTTCCCCATACGTACTACACGCCCTGTCCACCTCATTTTCTCTATTTGATAACCTTAACAATATTTGGTGAGGAATACAGACCATTAAGCTTCTCATTATGCAGCTTCCTCCACTCCCCTGTTACCACGTCACACATAACCCGAAATAATTTACTCAACACCCTATTCTCAAACACCCTCACCATACCTTCCTCCTTCAATATGATCGACCAAGTTTTACACCCATAGAAAGCAACAAAGAAAATTAAAATTATGTTTGTCTTAATGTTTACATTTTTGAACCAAACTTGACAACAAAATGTTCTGCACCAAATGATAGCAAACATTCCCTGACTGCAATAAGCCCTTAATTTTTCTCAAGTACAATTTTTGATTCATTAAGCTTGTTCCCAAATATCTGAACTATTTTCATTTTACAAAAGAATTATTATCAGTCTTTATACCATGATTTTGCCCTGCATTCTAATCGCGATACATGATTTTTTACTTAGATTTGTAATAATTTATTACTAGACCTGTCTCCTTAATATCGCCTAATAAAGCGTCCGATTTTTCATAACAGTATGTACGTTACCCCACAATATATTAACATTATCAGCATAAACCAAAGGCGATTTGTAACATTTAGTTTCAATCCATTCAAGATTGCCTCAAACTTCATAATTGTGTACCCTAAAGCAAAGATAAAAATCATGTCGATAGAGCATCTCATTCTTTCAAACCATTCATAACAGGAAACATGTCCGACTGATACATGCCTAAAGGTAATCTGCTACAGTTTTCTATCTGACATATTTTATTAGCCTTATTACTTTCATGTACATACCAAACTCAATAAGAAGTACACACAAGACCTTCTTCCTAACTGAATCATAAATTTCTTGAAGTCTGTCGACAGCTGATGCATTGCTTCGCTGTATTCATATTTTTCTCAAGTATTTGACGAATTCCTTTATTTTAATCTTTTATTTTTTAATTTTTCCACACACATATAACAAGACAAACACAAGAATACATTTACGTGACTTGTATTGTATTTATAATTGTGAGTTACGTAATAATGAAGTATTGAATTGTATATAAACATTACAATATGCAATTGTAGGAAGGATATAATGTAAATAATGATATATATATATATTATATCCCATGATTGTAAAGAATGGGATACAATATTTATGTTGAAATATTCACTGAAATATTGTAATATTTCTCAAGAAACAGCGCTTGATGATGGCTGAAAATAGGCCCGAAACACGTAATCAATTTTACATCAAATTATATAGAATGATTTGTGGAAGACGAATTTTGTATTTTAGGTCTTTGGTAATTTTATGAGCCACATTATGAACTGCGCCCAATCCAGTCGTTTGTAATCAGTCCAATACACAGTCCATAATCATTCCAATACACAGTCCATAATCAGTCCAATACACAGTCCATAATCAGTCCAATACAAGTCCATAATCAGTCCAATACACAGTCCACAATCAGTCCAATACACAGTCTACACCCCACGTAATTTAAACTATACATTAACGCTGACACCTCAGAACTGCACAAAACTATACTGCAACTAATTGTGTGGCACAACATACTGCCATATGTAACTGCATTAATTAATTATCCCACTTAAAATAATGATACTAATTTCATATCCACGAGTTTCAAGGTAGTAACACAATGTGACATTAACACTCATAATTACAGCCACACTCACCACACTCACATAACCTGCAGTACAACACAAGACAGTCTCGCTTAATTCTACGGAGCACAGTGGTTATACAAACTTATGTGCCCAGCACTTTAACATTAAACATTAATCACCATATTGCCACAAAATCAGCACTGAAGTGTTTTCTACAAATGCCACAGCACACAGCCATTATTTCCCTAACCAACACCAACCGATTGTTTCTACGCTACACACACAACCGAGTGTAAAGAGCAAACTGAATTGCAATACAGAATTTGGATGTAGGTCACAGCGGGTTATATCTGCAAAATATTTTTCTTATGAAGTACATAAATTTTAAGAATTCAAAATTTACACTTCCTCCTACCACGTTTCAAAATAGCATCACGAAGAAGATGAGGGGTAATTTCTTTCAAAATTCAGAACAGTACAATTATGTACCAGTCCCTTCTCTGACTACGTAACGACGTACTAATGACAAAACGAGATAAAAATCCGGGATTTCAGTAAATAAATCCCCAAACTCCTTACTGTATTTGTTGATACTTGTATTATTGAGGAATATAAAAACAGATATTTTAGTAAATAACACCGCAGTATTTTTGTGAGATAATATAGCGTCGACATTGTCAAAATGTGTGAGTGTGTAACGTCAGTTAAAGGACACTGACAGGGGAATGGAATGTGCCGGGAGAGAATCCTGCATATTGCAAAATTTAAACATTCACGAATGCCAAATTGAATGAAGCGTGCTGGTATACGAGCCTCTGACATGAATGACCGTCTGAGACATGTTAGGTCGATTGTTGAGAAATTGTGTGATATGGGCAATAGTCAGTATCCTCACCACAGTAGTTTGCTTAAGCAATACAAAGGAACAATATGATGTAATTGTACATTTTAAATAAAATGTCATACATATAACAAAATAATAAAAATATGATTCAAAAGAGAGAATGTAAGTAAAACAAAGACACACAAAACCCCCAGCTGTCACACAGCAGACAATTAGCCAAAATCTCACAAAGACGGAGATTTCATAACTAGTCAAGAGAGGGAAAAACCTGCAAAATTTACATAAATATATGATCACATGACTTCGAAGTGCATTTTTTGTTGTTTAGCGAGTTGATCAGGAACACAATTTAATGCAACCCTCCATAAAGTCCCTATATAGCCCTCCCCAGACTCTCACAATAAACACAGTATCATTCAGTATCAGTTCCTCTCTATATTGCCCTCCCAAAACCATCACAACAAGTAGAGTAACATTCAGTATCAGTTTCTCTCTATATTGCTCTCCCCACATCATCACAGCAAAGAGAGTAACATTCAGTATTAATGCCTCTCTTTATTGCCATCCCCAGACCCTCACAAAAAACACAGTCACATTCAGTATCAGTTCCTCTCTATATTGCTCTCCCCCAGACCCTCACAAAAAACACATTAATATTCAGTATCAGTTCCTCTCTATATTGCAATCCCCAGACCCTCACAACAAACACAGTAACATTCAGTATCAGTTCCTCTCTATATTGCCATCCCCAGACCCTCACAACAAACACAGTAGCATTCAGTATCAGTTCCTGTCTATATTGCCCTCCCCAGACCCTCACAACAAACACAGTAACATTCAGTATCAGTTCCTCTCTATATTGCCATCCCCAGACCCTCACAACAAACACAGTAACATTCAGTATCAGTTCCTGTCTATATTGCCCTCCCCAGACCCTCACAACAAACACAGTAACATTCAGTATCAGTTCCTGTCTATATTGCCCTCCCCAGATCATCACAACAAATAGAGTAACATTCAGTATCAGTTCCTCTCTATATTGCCCTCCCCAGGCCTTCACAACAAACACAGTAACATTCAGTATCAGTTCCTCTCTCTATTGCTCTCCCCAGACCTTCACAACCAACACATTAATATTCAGTATCAGTTCCTCTCTATATTGCCCTCCCCAGACCTTCACAAAAAACACAGTAACATTCAGTATCAGTTCCTCTCTATATTGCCCTCCCCAGACCATCACAACAAAGAGAGTAACATTTAGTATCAGGTCCTCTCTATTTTGCTCTCCCAAGACCATCACAACAAAGGGAGTAACATTCAGTAACAGTTCCTCTCTATATTGCCCTCCCCAGACCCTCACTACAAATAGAGTAACATTCAGTATTAGTTCCTCTCTATATTGCCCTCCCCAGACCATCACAACAATTTGAGTACCATTCAGTATCAGTTCCTCTCTATATAGCCCTTCCCCAGACCATCCCATCAAAGAGAGTATCATTCATTACCATTTCTTCTCTATATTGCCCTCCCCCAGACCATCACAACAAAGAGAGTAACATTCTGTATCAGTTCCTCTCTATATTGCCCTCCCCCAGACCATCACAACAAAGAGAGTAACATTCTGTTTCAGTTCCTCTCTATATTGCCCTTCCCAGACCCTCACAACAAATACAGTAACATTCTGTATCAGTTCCTCTCTATATTGCCCTTCCCAGACCCTCACAACAAATACAGTAACATTCAGTATCAGTTCCTCTCTATATTGCCCTCCCCCAGACCATCACAACAAACAGAGTAACATTCTGTATCAGTTCCTCTCTATATTGCCCTCCCCAAACCATCACAACAAAGAGAGTAACATTCAGTATCAGTTCCTCTCTATATTGCCCTCCCCAGACCATCACAACAAAGAGAGTAACATTCAGTATCAGTTTCTCTCTATATTACCCTCCCCAGGCCATCACAACAAAGAGAGTAACATTCAGTAACAATTCCTCTCTCTCTGTGCAGATTACGGCAGCTCGCCATGCCATCAAGTCTGACTGTGGTGCTGGTATCACTGCTGTTATCATTACCTGTTGTGATATTCTGGTTATGGCTGGTGATCCTTCCTGCAAGAGTGGCAATACTGTGTCCTGAGAAATGCCGGTGTGACATAGGAGGATACCACGTTAAGTGCGACGGTACATCCATAAATCCTGTTCCCTTAATCCATCTACCAGACGTCCGATGGCTTTTGCTTTTTACAAGCAAAATACTTTTGTTGGTGAATGACAGCTTTGCCACAATGGCTGAGCTGGATCGACTGGAAATTAGTAACTCTGGATTGAGATCAATAGAGTTGCGAGCATTCAATGGTCTTACAAAGTTGACAGAACTCTTCTTATTCGACAACGAGATAAGTGAAATAAAACCAGGCACATTTAAGAGTATGATCAGTCTGGAAAATCTTGACTTACATAGTAACAGAATAGAGCACGTGGATAGAGATACGTTCAGTGGGTTGTATAAATTGAAATATATAAATTTATGTGGAAACAAACTGCAGTACCTCCATCCAGATGCTGTCTTAATGTTACCAAATCTCCAAAAGTTACTTCTTGTCGAAAATCCCGGCCTTCAAATACCAACTGACAGTAATTTCATTACGTCATATACTTTGTCATATCTTGCTTTAGGATTCTGCAATATAAGTTCAGTGTCAGTTGACACATTTCAGAGTATGATCAGTCTGAATTATCTTAACTTAGCTGGTAACAGAATAGAGCACGTGGATAGAGATATGTTCAGTGGGATGTTTAAATTGGAATATATAAGTTTAAGTATAAACAAACTGCAGTACCTCCATCCAGATACGTTCTTAATGTTACCAAATCTCCAAACGTTAGATTTAGGAAGCAATCCGGGCCTTAAAATACCAACTGACCGCAATTTCTTTACGTCACATTCTTTGTCACATCTTGATATATCACGCTGCAATGTCAGTTCAGTGTCGGTTGACACATTTGCAAACTTCAGTGCACTGGAATTGCTTGACCTGATGCACAATAATCTGCGTACTATAGATATAAATATATTGAGAGCATTGCCAAAACTGTCCACATTGTATCTGCAAGATAACCCGCTACAGTGTGACTGTCAGCTGAAGGAAGTGTGGAGATGGTGTAAGGATCGTAACATACGTACAGTGTATGGTGTGTTGGCTCCGGAATGTGACACACCGAAAAAGTTGAAGGGAATGAGTTGGGGGGTTTTGGAGAAAGGGCAGTGCTTGCAGGGTGATATACAATATTATACAGACTACAAAAATTACACTGACACCCAAATGTCGTACTCGTACAAATCGTCCTTTAATTCTGATTTTTAAAGCAGTACGAAGTACCAGTATATGCAGTTCCCTTTATATTTGGTACAACAGGCAATGTCATCCTTCTCATCATTATCATATGCAACAAGGACATGCGAACTCTTCCCAATATGTACATCATTAACTTGGCTATAAGTGATATCATTTATTTAACGGTACTTTTCTCCGAAGCTTGTGTAAATAGAACGTTAGCGACGTGGCAAATCGAGGGTGACTTTATGTGTACATTCTTTCTATTTTGCCGTCGTCTGTCAGTCTGTCTGTCAGCGTACTCTGTAACTGTGCTTAGCATCCAGCGATACAGAGTAACAGTGTATCCCTTCCACGTCCGTGTCTCTTCAAAACCAACATGGCGAGGAACTGTTGTTACATTTCTTGGAGTGTGGATTGCGGCTGCATTATTCGCCGTTCCATCAACTCTGTCAAGGTATAGATGTGAACAATATTTAATAATATCACGTGTTTGATATTATAAACTTGTGGTTATTTTTGAACTCTTAGCATCCTGTGTACCTCTCTGTGTTATTGCCTTGACTTACATCATGTCAGCCCGCCATCTTGTGGAAAGCTCTCGTTCTATATCTGAGAGGACACAAAATTCTCATTTGAAAACACGCCGAAATACTGCAAAAATTGTGGTGGGGCTGACTGTCGTTTTTCTGGTCAGCTATGTTCCTTATCACGTCTTCTGGACTTACATTATTTGGAGCCAAAATAATGAATTTCTATTTGAATACACGAACAGTTATGTTTTTCGTTCGAATTCTGGAATGCAATATCTAATTTCAACAGGTTTACTTTTAATTAATTCCTGTCTCAATCCTGTAGCTCTGTTCTGTACCAGTTCTCCGTTCAGACAGCATCTCAAACGCTTTTTAACCTGCTTTTTCAAAACAAATTCCCCCCTCAACTGATCTCAAACATTCAAGAATAAATTAAGTTTTAATAATGTAATGCCCTAATTGGAATGGAGACTAGGTTTTACAAGTGACTCTCCGTAGGACAGAATACAGGTAGCTGAAGGGTTCGTAACACTAGTACACTAAGGAAATGGCAGTTTCTGCCACCAGCCGGGAAATACCGGCGCTGCGCTAAATCAGTGTGTAGTACGTTAAGACAAGTAATCAATCAAAACCTGAGTTGACTACCAATAGTCTACATATTCTAATTCAATGAGATAATAATACAATACAGATTGAAGGGGATGTCTAGTTATAAATATAAAACAAGAAAGATAAAATAATTATCTTCCTCTTAGTATAAACCCGAATGTATAAGAATTTAGAATTTAATTCAGGTCTTCCGAATTATATTACGAAGGTGTTTCACTGCAATTAATTTGGAATTCAAGAAGTTAACTCAGTCAACTCGACTTACCTTGAAATAGCAGGAGACGATGCCACATCGTAATCGATATCAAACTTTTGTATAATAATTATGGGTTTCACAGAATTGTAGATGCGTATTGGCCGGTGAACAGTGGGTTCTTCGAGTGAATGTTGCGCTTGTTTACATAAGAGCAAAATGATGTACTAAACATATTTTACAGTTTAGCGAGCTGATCGCGTCTGAGTCGAGGTTAAACACTTCGAAAGAATGAGCAAGTAACAAAAATCCGCTGAGATATACTGTGATTGACCGTTCGTTTCTACAATGAGGAAGTTAAATGAAATTCAACTGTAACTATTACAATACACAAATTTGGAAAATTGTAAAATAAATATGTGAACTCTAACATACAGTGATTTATATTTTACGTTCATCACAATAACCTTCTTTATTTTCTTCAGTTACAATTCGGCTGAAAATCATAAAGTTCCAAATGAGAAGACCACAATGGAATTTGGAGTAATTGTGTACTCAAAAAACAAAGAGTGCAGGTTACCCTAGAAGGAAAACTCGATGCAATTAAATGTGACAGTGAGATTGTTGAAGTGCCGTGGCACAATATAAAGAAATGTGTCTTAGATACTCTCAGTGATCTGGTTGGGAAAGTCGAGGAGAGAGCAAGTAAACCATGGATTACACAGGAAATGATCAGTAAAATGGATGAAAGAAGGAAATGGAAGAATTTCAACACTGAAGAAGGCAGGAAGAACTACCGGAGGCTGAGAAACGAATTGAAAAGAGCCACAGATAATACCAAAAAGGAATATCTTGAGAACATATGTAACGAAATTATGGAATTTCAAAGAACAAGGCTTTATAATTTGATGTACATGAAGACAAAGGACTAGGCTGGAAGGAGACACAAGGGATCCAAAATATTGGCATCGAAGACTGCCAAGGAAATAGAATAGTAGAGCAAAGTCAAGTGCTGAAAATTTAGGAGAATTATATTATAGAACTACACGATCGACCTAATCGACCAGTAACCCTAGAAGTCGAACCTGAAGAGGAAGTAGATGCAGACGAGAAGGGCCCATATATACTGCGAAGTGAAGTGAAAAAGCTATCAAGGAAATGAGGAATAAGAAGGCTGCAGGAGATGATGTACCTGGAGATTTCCTCAAATTATTTGGAGAAGGTGGTTTAAAAATAATGAGGAAATTGATCAACGCCATTTATGAAACTGGAGAGTGGCCCAAGGACTTTACGGAATTTACAATGATTGCCTTAAAAAAGAAGCCACAAGCTACAAAATGCAGCGACAATCGCACAATCAGCCTTATCGCAAATACAGTGAAGATATTATCAAAGACACTTAGAAGAAGGATTGAAAAGAAAATTGAGAATGTACTCGGAGAAAATCAGTTTGGATTTAGGAGAGGAAAAGGAACTAGGGATTCAATTGGGATGCTGAGAATAATATCGGAACGAAACTTGGAGATAGACGAGGAATTAAGTGCTTGCTTAATAGACTGGCAGAAGGCGTTTGACCGAGTCAACTGGACCAAATTCATGCAGATTCTAAAGGAAACTGGTTTTGACTGGCGTGAAAGAAGACAGATTAGCAACTTGTACATGTCTCAGAGTGTTAAAGTGCGACTGAACTGAGGGGAGACAAGAAGTGTGAAGATTGGAAGAGGAGTTAAACAAGGATGCTGTTTGTCACCAATTCTGTTCAACTTGTACAGCGAATACCTTACCAAGGAAGCTTTCGAAGGGTTGGGAGACTTCAAAATAGGCGGGAAAATCATTCATACTGTGAAATATGCAGATGACCTTGTGTTACTGGCAAAGGAAGAAAATGTGCTACAGGACATGATTGATAATTAATTGAAATTGGAAGATGCTATGGAATGGAAATAAATGTGGAAAAAAATTAATGAGGATTTCAAGACAACCATTACCAGTAAAAATTATCATAGACCAAAAACTACTGGAGAATGTGGAATCTTTTAAATATTTGGGTAGCATTTTAACAAATGATGGAAGGTGTACTTGTGAAATTAAGTGTAATATTGCTATGGCTAAAGCTGCATTCAACAAGAAGAGTACTCATTTTACTAGCACATTGGACTTGGAATTGAGGAAGAAGCTAGTGAATTGCAACGTTTGGAGCATAGCTTTATATGGTGCTGAAACTTTGACGCTTCGGGCAGTAGATCAGAAATACCTGGAAAGTTTTGAAATGTGGTGCTGGAGAAGGATGGAAAAGATCGGTTGGACTGACCATGTGAGAAATGAAGATGTATTGCTTAGAGTCAAGGAGCAGTGAAATATCCTACGTGAAATACGTAAACGGAAGGCGAATTGGATTGGTCACATTTTGCGTAGAAACTGCCTTCTACAACGGGTTATTGAAGGAAAGATACAAGAAGGGATAGAAGTGACAGGAAGACAAGGAAGAAGACGTAGGAAACTATTGGATGACCTTAAGGAAAGGAGATGATACTCTCATTTGAAAGAGGAACTCTGGATCGCACTATGTGGAGAGCTCGCTTTGGAAGAGGCTTTAGACCTGTCGTAAGACAGACAACTAAATGTATGACAGTTCGTCTATTTACAGTATGCAGAGTTTTATCTTATAAATATATTCCCTTTCGTTTTAGGTTGTAACAGCAAATTGTTGAGAAAATTATTATTAAAGCGGAACCAAGTTCAATATTTTCATTACGTATTTACGGGTTATTCTGTTTTGGTATTTATTCTTAAGTGCTGATGTTCTTTTTGGTCTCAATCAGATTCCCAAAGCAAATTGTAAGTCACAACAACTATAAAGTACGCAGCCTGAACTTGCAGACAAATAAACATTTCTCAATACCTTTCCCTCACATAACTTGCTTTATGTGTTTCATTAGTTTATTGACATCCTCAGAACGTACTCAGCAATAAATACAAATGTGACACACATTTATGTACACACATGTACGTATGAATATATCATATAATTATAAGAATATTCAAACCTACACATGAATGTGCATACATTTATATATATATATATATATATATATATATATATATATATATATCTTATAATAATGAAATTAATGTGTAGACACGGTAGAACCTTTTATTACTATTTTACAGTTAAATGTGTTTATGGGATTTAGTTTTTCTTTATTAATTTAGCTGTTTCCATTGTATTAAAGAAGAGTAACTCTTTCCCTATTTCCCACTGCTGTGCACACAGTGTTTAATTTCGTTTGTTTTTGTTGGTGTGTGTGTGTGTGTGTGTGTGTGTGGTGGCAAGAAAAGGGCTTCATTTGTGTAGTGTGATGTCAGCTGTTCCAGTTTCTTCGAAAGACTGCTTAGAAAAATTAGATGATTTTAATTACAGCGATGTGCTGTGAGGGTTGCATAACTGAACATAAGCAGGCGGTACCACACAGTGTATGTGTAGAGCGGTCTTTCAGAACTGGATCAACTGGGTAAGTTATACATCGTTACTTCCAAATATCGCGGCTAATAAAGGGGATCTTATAATTATATATCTTTATCCAGTTATTTTCATAGCGTGCAATCACATGCGCCATTACTATGATTTCCATTTCAATATTATCCTTAAAGAAATTCCTACGAAATTCAGCTGCTCTGTATGCTGTCAGCAACATAAGTAGAACATACTTTTTTTGCACTATCACACACCTAACAGTTTATGTTCTCAACTATCATGAATCAGAAGTAACTATCTCCTAAACACTGCACGGGTACAGTTATGTGCTTTAAACACTTTCCTCAAAACAATAAACCAAGCAAACTTTGTGATCAGAACACCAGCACTGATTTGTAGCAGGTACTGTTTGTTGTTATCAGAAAGAGTTATTATGCACTGGAAGGTTGGCAAATCCACGAAAAAACACAAACATGAGCAAATGTTACACGGCAGATTAGTTTTGTAATGTTTTGTACATTATAAACTGGATATCTGGAGAACTAACTGACATGGAGTTTCGTCACTTTCCGTGCATAGCTTTTCCCGGTACATAATCTAAGTCTCTTATTTCGGCCAAAGTCGTCCCGAGATGGACGCTTTGAACTCAGCATCTCCAGCCAGTTCAATACAAAAGCAGTCAGCAGTCAGCAATTTAGACTGACACCACGCACTGAACATCAGTGTGTTCCGTTTTGTGACTACAGCGAGGTACAGGCAAAGTATAGGCTAAATATTTCACTACATTTTAACCCTCGAACTACACCTTTTATTGTAACAAAATACAGACACACGATCCAGCTTCATATCCTGTCTGTTGACACTGCAATATAGACCTAACGTATCTGTAGCAACTGAACAGCTGTAATTACAAAACACTGTGATGTCCGGCATCTTACAGTTTTTGTTTTCCCGCACTTTATAATCCTCTCCTTCTGACCTTCTGTTACGTGCTTTACAACGCCGTATCACATTTGTAATCGGTTTCCAGACAACCAAGTGGTCTCATATTCAGGATTCGACAATATTAAAAATATTTCGCTCCATGTAAGTGTGTGTGAAAATTTAATCCAAAAGTCGATAACAAATTACCCAATGACACGGGGTCACATCTAAGCAGTAAGGATACTGAAAGCAGTTGATCGTATCCAGGATGGAACTGGGCGTCTTGATGCAGGCATGGACGGAAGAGGAATGAAGCAAAGATTTTAAACGAGTAATTGGAAATGAATATGCATATATTAGACGATAATATTAAAATAGTCATTAAAGACACTAGTTTTATTTTTGGACTTAATTCTTCACTATAACACTGGATGAAGCGAAAATTTTTGAAAAGTTAATGAGGTTATTTTGCATAAAAACATTAAATAATTTTGTCAGTTTTCAAATTGAAATTTCTGAAGTCAGGTTTAGATCCATGATTTTCCTTGACTGGATAGTTCAAAATTTTCTGAACTGATGAAAAGCTAACTTACGTTTTAAAAAAGAGCAGAGACTTTTACTAACACAAGATTAAGAAATGCTAGATTAAAATTTAGCAAATGGCTGATATAGTATAGAAATTTTTTCCCATTACTTACACGTGAAAAGTGACTACAGAATTTTCAGGTCCAAAAGTTAGGAAAGTCGAATTATTCAATTTCTGGTATAAAGTTAGAACATAATTTATTGATTTAGAATAACAAAAATTTGGAAGACGCAGCTTAAGAGAGAAAAATATTAAAATATAATCAAAAATTTTATTTGGAATTTGTATTACATAACACACACAAATACAGTGTAAAGATGTGAAACACCTAAATCCCATCCAGTACCTAACATCGTACAAATAAAAATGGTGAACTTAATAGTAAAAAATATGACACTGAACCAGAGTTATTGATAAGGTCTGTAGATCAAAATACGACTCAAATATTTCAAGGTCACTTTTTCTGAACGAAGGTACACAAAAGAATTAGAGAAGTTATGTGCATGCAGCTTATAGCCATTAATTACATGACCTTCTGTCTCACGCGATAGCGCATTTGGTTGATGCACTGCGCTACAAGCCGAAAGGTTGCGACTTAGTTTGCCGATGCTGTCACTGCAAATTTTCACTGACATAATGCTGCCAGCCGTACTGTAGTACTGAGTTCAAATCAGCCTCTAACAAAAATGAGTACAATGAATATTTCATGGGGTAAAGGAGACCGGTGCAAAGGTCTGTTGATTGTCTTGATATCTGTGAGTCTCAAAGTCCAGGAACTTCTACAGGGATTGCTTTACCTTTACACCTTCGTTCTGCTATATGCCGATTTACGCAATTCGCCACGTCAATAAATAATTTTGTTTCCCAACGTGGCTTGAGATCAGCGAGTTGTATTGTAGATGTTGACTGGCTGAAGGTTTGGGTTTAGTTAGTGGTTGAGTTGAGAGATGGAGACTACAGAGATGAAACAGATTGTTTATTGCATGGATTCAAATGAACCCCTGAATGTGGCTACATTGATTGCCTGAGACATGGTGGGTCCGGCTCTTGTTAGACCAACTTCCAACTTGGATTGACGTTTTCTATTGCAGAAAGTGGAACAGCGACGG
>Ga0268261_10000636_pt1 | contig 22496 bp, 18 predicted proteins | sample TergutNc150P1_FD_190353 | JGI IMG/M metagenome (GOLD analysis project Ga0268261, IMG submission 190353) | Nasutitermes corniger P1 segment gut microbial community from laboratory colony in Florida, USA - Nc150 P1 (SPAdes) (version 2) | ecosystem: Host-associated > Arthropoda: Insects >...
GTCGTTGTGTGTGATCTAGAAACATCAAGAATGGGTGCTCCATATATATATATATATATATATATATATGACATTAGTCGCCTAAGGGTTAATATAATGTCTGTGCTAAATGATTTAATGCTACAAGGTTGTGCAAGTAATGTTACATTTTCTAGTAGCAAGTTGCAATCAAAAGTTTGAGTTTTGTGTTTGTGTAGTAATTGTGTTTGAACGTTTTCTTGTAGTTGCGGGCACAACACATGGAACGAGCAGTTGAATTTCTAGTCGAGGGATTGGAGGTGTGCACACGGGAGGAAGTAAACCAGAGGATCTTTTTTGTGTCAGCTAAGGAGGCGTTACAGGTTCGTCTGCAGGAACAGAGAGGGCTACCTGCTCACGGTAAGAATAACCAAGCATTTAAGTACCCACTGTTGGCAGTAATTGTAACAATAATGGGGAACAGAAGAGATGCATGGATAGTCTGGGTCACATTTTTGTGAGATTGATTGGTGTTGACAGAGGAGAAATGTGTCAGATATACAGCTTTATATAATGTGACATTTTGTAGGGAAGGTTTAAACATACTTTAACTGTTTCTATCAGGAGAAATTCTAACGCACTGTGTGACATAACACTGAGCTTCTGAGGTGTAATGACATGCACTCTGTTAGATTATTTTCACAGTCAGTGGCTTCCATGTGACTGACTGTGGACCTGTCATAACCCTCCCTACTCTATATTATGTCTGTTTTGCCCTCCCATCTTTTTTCCTGAATCTGGAGACAGTATTTTTACTCTGAAACGCCATTACAGCAGGATTGGTTACCGCAGTCTCCATTCTCAGGCACAAGTAAAAGCAAGCCTAGGCTGATGCACCAAAGTTCATACGTGTAGGTCAACATGTTTTTGCTGCTATTATTTGTGCACTTACACAGCAGTTGCAGTCGTGTGACTGAGCTAGGAGGACTGTAAGGTTTGCGAGACTGGTGCTGAAAGTTTTCATGCAAAATAATGGGGACTTCATAGATAAAATCATGCTATACCTTTCTACCAGATTAAATGGTATCTCATTCCGGAAAACTGTAATCTCTTTACAATTTTTGTGTTGCAGGTGGTGCATTGGCAGATGGCTTCTCAGGCAGATATCTTGAATTCCAAGACTTTGAGCGGAAATTTGAAGAATGCATATCGAAGTCAGCAGTGAGAACAAAATTTAAGCAGCATTCACAAAGAGGGAAGCTTATTGTGTCAGAAATACGGCAGATTATGGACAGTACGTATGACCAGGCACAGCAACTGAAGACACAAAAGGCTGTAGCAAAGAAGGAGATATATGACAAACTGAACATTATAAAGCAGCAACTGTTACCTCTTAAACAGGAAATGGAAGAAAAGATTCGACAGATGGTTGAAGATGTTAAGCAAAGGGTGAGTTGTTTCAGGAGAACCAGTGTGACTTGCACAGAGGGAACACAATGGTGGGTGCATGTTGTTTTGATGAGTCCATGCCTATTACATCAAACATCAGTGTGTAATGAGCACTGCAGAGCAACTAACTAAAATACTGCACTTCTCATTGTAGCCCTTCCAATATCAGCTCTCTATAAAGTAGCTAAGGACAGAGATGATTCATGAAGTGGATTGTTCCTTGTCCTACTGGAGGATGCAGAGGAGGATCTTTTCTGCATGTTGTCTTCTACCATTTCTGCATGTCATCTGTAACATTCTATATCCACCTCATTTGTCTCCTCACTAGCCCTTTGCATATTGAATGCTTGTGACACACAGTGCACTTGTGCATGCTGTGTGAGCCCCAGAATGTGCAGACACTGCTGGTAAAGCAACTGCTGGTTAGAATGTTCTATTCTGACATGTTGCATGAGGGAATGTTGATGTAAACAGTTGCAAGTAATCTGAAGTTCTGTAGAACCAAGCAAGCCTGTAGAGTGTAGAATGCAGAGCATGGTATGTTATTGGCACATTATGGGTGTAAAGTCACAGCTTGTTGACGGTGCACGCTTCGACTTGCTGTTGTAATAGTCTGGGAAGTTCTGCAGGGATATCCGCTATATTTCCTGAGGTTGGGCTGTGGTGGATCTCCCCAAAGACTGGAAGATTTTGGTTTGTTTTTCTATTATAACCTTACAGTGGGAGGGTGATGCCAATAGTTCTTGATGGAGCACTGTGCATTGTGGTTTCTTTGCACCCATCTTTCTTGAACTGGATTCCATCAACCTACAAAAGGTAACAGATGTGAAATGTTACATAACATGATTCCTTATAATACGTTGGCACATGGACTTGGAAAGGACCTGAGCGCGTTTTGTATCCAGAAGATGGTCATCCACTGGATCAAAATGTCTCCAGTATCTGGGGTGGTTTCTTATAGGTGAAAGAGGGTCTTAACAGCAGAGCAAGGTACTTCTTAAGCAGACCACACCACACCACATCACACCACACCACACCACACCATACCACACCACAACACACCACACCACACACACCACACCACACCACACCATACCACACCACACCATACCACACCACACACTACCATGCACCACACCACACCACACACCACCATGCACCACACCACACCACACTACATCATACCATACCGCACCACACCACACAAAACCACACCACACCATACCACATCACACCACACCACACCCCACTACACCATACTACACCACATAATACCATACCACACCACATCATACCATACCACATCATACCACACCACACCACAACACAAATCACCACACCATACCACACCACTCCATACCATACCATTCCATACTTTAAACTAAGCAAGTGGGGTGAAGCCCTGAGGAAGTAATCCAGGCTGGACTTGTGGATTATTTTTCTCTGAATTCTAACCAGGTCATCAAGAATGTGGACCAACATTTGAATTCAAATCTCTGGCTTTATGTCAGTGTGTACACAAGATACAACATGGAACTCGGTGTTACAAATCTGATGCAGTGTTTCAAATGCCAGAAATTTGGATATAAACAGACTTGCTGCAGTTTGGATGTCACGTACCTGAAGTGTGGTGTGAAGGATCATAGTGATGCCATCTGCCAAAGACCTGTGTGCGATATGAACTATGCTACATTGATATCACTAGACTGTTCATTTTTTTGTAGGAGAGTTCAGTTCACAATACCCAAGTTGAAGAGGGCCTGTTATTCCTGGAGACTCAAAGGAAATGTTCCAACTTTAGTTAAATCCAGGAATGTTACATGTGCTAATGGACCAACAGAATGTCAGTACAAAAAATGAACCCCATCTTTAAATCTGACACAGTTGGCCTGAAGGTTCGTTAAGTATGCCTGTGAGGTTCCTAGCTGTGCTAATATGCATGGTAGGCTTATCATTCTGATGTACAGAAAACTGTGATATCTGGCAGCCATTTGAATGCAGATGGTCTAGGTAAACCAGCTTTCACCACACTGCTTGCAGATGCTTTGCCATGTTACCAGTTTGATGTAAGAAAGTGGTTTGTCATCATAAATGCACACAGTACCAGTCTCCACCCATCCTCAGTTATTTGGTTTTATGATCATCAGCGGAATTGTCTTTCTGCTTTGGCCTTTTCTGACTCCGCCACACTTGTTTCCACATCCCCTTTCTCTGGTCACAGCATAGTGTCCTCTTGACTTGTACTTTATAGAGTTTGTTTGGCATTCTTATCCTGATTTTTCCTGCCTATTTGACAATGTTCAGTTGTTTTACAAATGCTGTGGACATCATTTTCGTGTGATTTCTTCACTGTGTATCCAATTTAAAAGTGTGTTACCTGAAATAGGTCTTAGGGAGTGCACATCAGTGGGTCATCATCATTTATCTGTTTTGCACTGAAGGTCCAAGTCACACACAGTCCTTTAACCCTTGGATAATGGAGCAGTAAAACTTGCAACTTTTGTTGTACTGGCTACATTTGTACCCATATTTTAAAAATATTTTTTTCGACTTGTTTCTTTCTATATGTGTTTCTTAGACTCAAATACAAAAAAAAAAGCATGTCTTTAAATTTTTAATTTCTCATGCAGCTGTATAGAATGAAATGCCTAAAATTTTTGATTGCAGGGAAATATAGTTTGGTACAGAAATATGAATGAAATGTGCCTGTGTTATGATTGTTCTTTGCAGTTGTTGCATATTATTTTAATTGGTATTATAGAGTGGTTTTTGCACTCCCATTCTTAGCACTGGAAATTTTGGTAAGAATGTTACTTTATACCACCCAGAACTGATGCCTGGATACGTTTTTACCACATCAGTTCCAAGGGTTAACAGTGGTGGGATGACTGTTACATTGTTCTGTTGTGTCTGCTTGCTTTATAGTTGCATACCTAAGTGGAACCTGTTGTGTTTCTCCTCCACCTCTTCATTTCTAAGACACTTATCATGACTCACATATTTCAGTTACAACTTGTATGCCTGTTTGTCTATCCCCTGTTCTGTTCACTGTAACTCTTTCATTTCCACCAAATACTATCACATTTGTTGTTCTGCAATGTGGTGAGATTTCTCATGCATTGAAATCTGTTATTATCATCAGGCTGTCAGGTCATCTCAAATAATTGGTTGTACTGTGACACTAGCAATGTCATGTGAATTTATTTTAATGATTTATGACCTTTCTTGGTTATATTTGCATTCTATTGGGAAACTGTAACTCTTATATTTCTGAATGCAAATACAGAGACTGTTTTGTCTGAACACAAATGCTATGTTTGTGAAATCTTCTCAGGCAGACAGCCTTGACAGAGTGTGAAAGTGTTCCATCACTTCAGAGATGGACTCTCTCCCCATCTCCACAGTAATTACTGTTCCTGGATGTCTTGGTAAAAAAATGCAGATGGCTAACTTAAGCCATGCTGTATACAGAAAAACTGCACATACAGACCTGTACCTGCAGTCAGATTCTGAGAATCGTCCAGGACATGCAATAGGCTGTTCTGTCCACTGTCATGCACCGCACTGATGCTGTGATGATGATGATGATAGCCTCAAGGAAGAAATAGAGCACCTAAAACAAGCCTTCAGAAATATTTGAAAGATCAGTTGGTTTATCCAGCAAGCCCTACACACCAAGGACAAACGTCAGACAACAACCAAGAAACCTGCTGGGGTTACCTTACTTCCATACCACCATTCCATATCCAATTAAACAAGCAGACCGCTGGCTAAACATAATACCACAACAATTTACATTCTGACAAAGAAAACTATCAACACCTTAAGACCGATCAAGGACGATCTAGGCCTGAGAACATCTGGCGTGTGCTGCATTCCATGTGAATGTGGTGAGGTGTGTGGGGGCCAGACCTCTAGGATGATTGAAATCAGATGCCAAAATCCTAGAAGACACTTATGACATGGCAAGTCAGAAAAATCTGCTCTAGCAGAACAAATAAACACAAGCCATGAATTTCAGTTAGAAATAATCGACAGATTGAATAGGAGAGCTACTTATATGAACCATTTGGTGAGGGAAGCAGTAGAGATGCAATTGCATCTGAAAAACTTTAACAGGGAGGCTGGTTTCATATTAAGCCAAACATGGTAGCATATAATCAGTATACTTAAACATTCAACACAGTTGTTGATAGAAAACCAAGGCCAAGTTCGTTAATTGTTTGACTCCGCTGGTGTTCCATCTCCAGTATCGGCTGGATACAGTTATATATTGGTCAGCATGGCATCAAGTTGTCATCACTAGTACCCTGCAGATGGAGACAGGGTCAGTACCTGAATAATCGAAACATTTTTCCACTTTGATGCAGATGTCTGCCCAAGAAGATTTAATTCAAATTATATCGCCACAAAACTCCAAAACATGTAAGTTCGTATGTGCTTGACAGTGAAGGACACCAGCAGACTTCCCCAGACTAGACCTATGACATCATCTGTCATTTGGCTTGTGATAGCACAGGAATGTTTGGGCTTTCCCTGAGAGTTGTATCAACAGAACTGTCTGATTGAGTGAGATAAAATGAAAGTGTAGTGCCCCCTAGAAGAAACAAATTTTATTTTTTTGTATCTTGTTTTTTTCTTTTTCATAAGCCGACAGTAGACTGTAATGAATTGTGTAGGTACTTTCCTCAGATAGACAAACAGGAAGGCTGGATCACCTATCCTTCACATGGCAACATCAAAACTGTTGACACTGCAGGAGACTGTTGCTAGATGACAGACGTAATTGCTGATTTATGATGAGAATGTGTGTGAGGGTTTCGTGAAGTGGCAGTTGAGCAGTTATTCTTTTCTGAACCTCCAATGGAAGGGGTGAGTAGGAAGTGGCTAAAATTGTAAGACTACAAGGTATGGGCTTCGCTGCCGATTTTTATAATGCAAGGTAAGAGTGGTTAACTCCATCTAGAACCAAATTAAGGTGTACAGATTGCTTAGGAGTTATATTTGGTCCCACTTGGTTGACTTTATAAATTTTTATCCCAAATCGATTGGTTGGGTAGTAGAAGGAAGGTAATATGTGGCAGCAGGTGGTGATCGAGTGTTCCTTGTTGTAATTCCTTGGTAGGAAATTGTAAGCCATGTGTTAGAGTTTGACCTTTCTATTGTTCCTTACAATTTTTATTGGGTTATTGTTTTTTGTTTAGATATCATAATATTTATGTACTATGTGTAGTGATGTAGAATATATTTTATATATCTCATAGTGTTGTCCAAAGTGGTGGAAGCAATACCCTCTTTAGGTAATGGTGTCGGTGGTAAGACTGCCGCTGCACCCCATTACGAATGCATTAATCACGGTGCAGTTAAATGCAGCATGACCTTAATTTCAGGTGTCTGAAGCATTAAGTAAAGAGATTGGACGCTTGAATGTGCTGGTAAATGAGTTTAATTTGCCATTCCACCCTGAACAGCATGATCTGAATGTGTATAAGAACAAATTAAATCACCATATTGAAAATGGATTGGGTAGTAGTAACCTGCATGCAAAGTTATCCACTGAACTTGCAATGGACTTTGAAAAGATACAGCGAGAGATGACAGGTAATAAGTGATAAGCATTCCATATCAGGTATTTTATATTACCAGTTGCATAAAAGTTTTTCAAATTTAATCACAAAACTATTGTAAATTTAATTACACGAGTTGGTAGTGTATGGAATATTTAATTTGCGTGGACTGGCAGATGTGTGCTGAGAACTTACTGCGGAAGAAATAATTTTTATTAAATAATTATGTTTTTTAAAAGACTGCAGTTCATTTGATCTCACATCCATCTTTTATGACTCAGTTTTAAATAAAGTGTTCTGCCATTCCAGACTTGCTGGGATTGTAGGAAAGGGTGTTTTTTCCATAACTTTTGTCATATTCTAAATACGTTTTTTATGAATTAATTCTAGTATGTCATTTACTTATGTAGTATAGTTTGATCAAGATTGTGGTTTTCCCAGTTGTAACATCATGTAGTTTGATAGGTTGAGATCAGTATTTTGGAGGAAGATGTTGCATTCATTTAGGAAAGAAGACAGGCAGCAGGTGATTTTGACATGTTTGTTTGCAGTTGGTAGTCTGGTAGGAAGTTAATAGTGTTCCATCTCAAAATATGTAGGCAGTGTGTTCTGAAATATTGCTGCCCAGCAGTTTGGACTGTGTAGTGTCATAGCTGCTCTGTTGGGGCATTAAATGCTTCCATGTTTGTTGGACATTTATACTGGAGAATATGCATTTATTGGCTAAAAATGTGCATTAGTGAGAAATTGCTGTTGTTGTTGGTTTAAAATAAGCAAAAAGCAGTCAAAATTAATCAGTATTATTGATACTGATGATGAATGAGTTGGTGTTACAATGACAGTAAGTAACAGGGTTTGAAAATTATATTTTTCCCACAAAGCAGCAGAGTGAATTAAACGGACGTGTGTCGATTCTAGTTAATATATTTGGAATGTTGTCTTAGTTTGTTTGTGTTGGTTATAAAAATATTTTAAACTTGGAGGTTCTCTCACATTTCAGGGTGTATTTGCCGCCACAAATGTGTGCGTACAGGTGAACCATTTTGTGCTGTTAGTAAAGTCTGCTCAGTACATACGTGTAGTTGTTTCCTGGTACACATGATGGCAGAATATTTTTTCCCACTTGATGCATTGAATAATGTAGTAGTGTAGGGTGGGGTGTGAAGACATGACATTATCTTACATTCTGTTTTAAGGAATAAGTAGCTTATTGATGGTCGTTTATTATTTGTACCTTAATTTTTGAAGATTACTTGTTCTAGATTGCTGGTGTGACATTTAATGCTGCATGTAGACTTGAGCATTCTGCCACAACGTAACAGCATAATGTAACCACGTGGGATTCTGCTCCTCCTGAGGTTTAGTTTCAGACAAGATGGCATGTACTGTGGCAAATGGGCTGTGCACTGTGATCCACCAGTTGTTTGCTGCTCCTGGTGGAAAGACATGTGAATATCACCTGCTTGATGGGAAGATTGCAGCGAGCACAGAAACAAATTAAAGCTTGCTCTGGCAGCAAAATATAACATCCTTTTATGCACTCTGGAAAACCAACAGCAGTGTGTATTAGCCTTTGCAGCGAATCAAACAGGGTGAATGTGAGAACACCACCACCCAGTCCTGCAAATCCCTGTTACATTATACTGTGAAGTTGTGGCAGAATGCTCAAGTCTGGACATGACCTAATACATTTCCATAACTGCTGTCTGAAGTTCGCATAACACACCGCAGTGAAGTGCCATGAATTATTTCCATTCCCTCTGTAACACCACACCCAATGGCTAACTTTCTGTAGTGAAAAGGCAAGCATTTGGTAATGTGTTTGGTGTTTCAGTATTTGGTGTGTTGAGGCCTTATTTCTCTATGGAAAACAACCAGGACATTACTATGGATGCCAAGTGCCACTGCCCTTTGCTGCAGGCACTTTTAGTTACAGAACTGTGAAGTGTTAGGCAGTCAGTCAGAGATGTATGGTGCTGTGACCCACATGGCAAACCAAAATGTGGGTTTTCTTAGGAGAACATTTTAAGACCATTTAATTTTATAATTTGGCAACAGTTTTCAGCCAGTACGTTCCCCAGAATTGACGGAGTTGCACTTTGTTTTCTGTAGGCTAATCTGAAGTGTAAAGTGTATGCTGCTGCACCAGAGAACTGAAAGTTCACATTACAGAGGAATTTGAAACAGATAATGGTGCTTCATTGTTGCTAGTTGTGTGGAATGTTAGGTAGTAATTGATGGGATTTGTCTAATGTCATAACGTTTATCTGGAATGAATAATCTTAAATACTAAGGTATGAATACTAAACTGCAGTCATTATGCTAGCCGTTCCTTACAGCGTTTCAATTTTTTTATAGTCCAGTCTCTCACTCTAGTGTACAGAAAACTGTCACATTCTTGTACCCTGTCCTGTGGCATGTGTCACCTTCTTATTGCTTTACCGACCAAACATAATCTTTCTGTCTGGTGTAATGCAAGGAAATTCTGTAAGCCACTGTGGTGTCAGATGACTTGTTGATCTTGTGTGTGGCATTGTGAAAGAAAACGTCACCCCTAAGAGACCTTAAGCTGGTCTTCAAATGGTAGTGCCCAGTGGCCTAGTGAGCCATATGCTAGTCTTCATGTATTTTGTATGTAGTGCTCTGCAGGAAATATAGCAAAATAAATCTTTTTTGTTAGACATCTGTCTGCTTCACAGGTTTGAGGGAGAGAATTCTTTCAGTACTCATCTATCTTCAGAAGAACAGTGAAAGTGTATTTATAAACACCAACCCTTTTGACATTGTAATTGTTAAGTTGGCCTCACTTGTCTCAAATGTATATTTTCAAGCAAAAATTTTATGGCACTTTAAAAAGACAGTAAATGTAAATCTTACATCAGTTGAAGATAAACTGTACAAAAATATTGTAATAAATAAATACTGGTACATAATGGATATTCAGAAATTTTTGTGCAAATAAAGAGAGTCATTCTTAGAAATCCATTACTTGCTTGGAAATTAGGTGTGTAAAATTACACTAAGGGAATTTATTTTGTAAATTGCTGTGTACCAGAAATTTGAATGGTCAGGTGTGGTGTGAGAAGCTGTGGCTGTGACAAAGTTGTGTGGGCATTTATAGCTGGTTGACAAAAGGGAATCATAGAAAGGAAAAGCACATTTAAATGTAATGTTAACAGTGACTTGGAGAATAATGCAAAACCAGGCACAGAATTACATGACTGGAAAGGAACATGTGATCATTGTGGCATGAAGTAACCCGGTGACTGTACTGACTGAGCAATTCAATACATTTTAAGCATAATGTGAATTCCAAATAGTAGTGCACTTGAAAAATAAATGGTTATTGCCCTTCCTGTATTTCTAGAACGAATGTCAGGTCTGCTGCCAGCAGAAACAAAGCCTTTGCCTCAAGGAGAACCGTTTGAAATATTGTTTCTCCTGAATCGTGACAACCTATGTGATGATTTCCATGTGAATACAGAATTTAGATCTTCAGAGGTACTGTCAAACATCTGTCTGGCCACTGAGAATGCATACCATCTTGCACATGAAATCAAATCACGGCAGGTAAGCTTGTTATATATAATTGTTTGTGTTACAGGCAATGGTCTTATTTAATTACTTCATTCATCTTCTTGGCATATTTATGTAGTTATATGCTGTGACCTTGACACACTAAGATACAGTGTCATTCCTGAATGTGATGCCATGGCTGTCAAATGTGGTTCTCATCTTGAACCTGTTACCTTAGAACTGAACATGTGATATGTTTAATGTAACTTATTTATGACTTTGTTATTTTACAAACTTTGCCCATCCATTACTGATAGTGTCAGACATGGTTCCGGTCTCCAAGTACACATTCTGAACATTACAAATCAGAGGTGGCATTAGTACCAATATCAATGGTATGTAATGCCACACAGTAAATTGTGTACTATTGGTATGTGTTGTTAACACTAGCTGCATCGTGCAACTTTTATGATTATTGAACTTTAACTGTTTCTCACCTGTAATTTCAAACTTTGTAACATTCATTACAATTAGCTCTTGATTGCACCCTTAGTGAAATGTTTTCTTTTATTTACAATTTATGGCATGTACACATTCAGTGCTTCTCTTCATATGCCATTTTCTACTTTTATTTAGCCTGCTGTCTTGTATTAAAGAAAGAGTATGGATTTGTGTGTCATATCACTGGCATTCTGTGCTTGTATGTTTGCGTTTGTATGTCCTTTCAACTTTTGAACCAGTTGACTAGCTAAGGAAAATAGTAGGAATTATTATGCTATTAGAGACTACTGCAGTCCCATACCTTCTGATTTTATACAGTCCTTAATGACAAAATGGGAGTAGTGCAGGCTTGAGACTTCAGAATGACTCTAGTGTCACTAAGTGTAGGGTTCTGAGGCATGGTAATAGATCTGAGGAAAGCTTTGTTCAGTTAATTGCTGTGTTTTGCTTAAAGGACCTTGGATCAGAATTGCAAAAAATTCCTCTGTCTATGTGTGTGCATGAAATTTGGCACAGTGTTAGTGTGAAAGTGTAGCTACACAGCACTTATGAAGTACTGTTTCTAAGGCAGAAGTTGAAACCTAATACTGCTGAATCAGAGGTTAAATTTTTAACATTTTGGGCCTCTAATGGTCAAAACATTATGTGAATCATATATTAAAGATTAAAATATTTATACCTGTTTGATTAAGGTGTAGGGATTCATAAATATCATGTAGCTGGGGACAACCACCCATGCAGGAAATTTCAATTTTAAATACACTGGTAATGATGGACAAGGGATTTTGATCTCTATAGGCCTGTGACTGTAATTTGTGGATATAACATCCCTTCAGTTTCAAGAGATTTCTCTCAATTGTTACCTGCATAAGGACCTACAGTTTTATGCATCCTGCTGTCTGTCACAAGGTGTTTGTCGTCCTACATCACATGCACACAAAAGGAACTGCCATTGAAGGGCAGTATATGCCTAGTGTCCAAATGCTGTGCACCAGCTGTTCTAAAAGAGGACAAAGCACGTGTTTTGCTGTGGAAGAAAAGAAGTTGCTGGATGATAGCTCATTCCAGCACCTCTCTGTAGGAAGTGACTCATATCAAAAAGCTTGTAACCAAGTGAAACGAAAGCCTGAACAGTGTAACTTCTCTATGTAGACTTTTACTGTAACATACGTGAAATGTAATTAGTAATCGGAATTTCTGTCTGTGATAAAAACTCAGTTTTGGATTTTGGTCAGCTGTCTCAGAGTGATGGTTGCAATTCAGTCCATTTATCGCTGGGTTGCTGGAGATAAAGGTAGTCACACAGAAAGCACTTTGACATTACTGCTGATTCAGTAGAGAATTGTTTTATTACTTGTGTTTATGGTGCTGTGGTATTCTTGACAAGTGACAGCAATGGCCTGTAGGAACATTCTCCTGAAGGTTGGTAATGTGTGATGTTGGGGACAGTGAGAGTACTGGCAAGGGTGGGAAGTTTTTCCATTTGCTGTTTTTAATGTGTGATTACAGAAAGTTACTGCTGTCAAAATTCTGTTTGAGTGTTGCATGACATTGGCCTTCCACTCACACCCGCATGCGCACGCCTTCGCGCACACACACGCGCGCACACACACACACGCACACGCACACGGACAGAGAGAGAGAGAGAGAGAGAGCCTACCGAAGTGTTGAAACCCTCCAAGATCTGCACTTTGAGGTTTTGGAACACCCCACTGTAAAGCCTTCATATCGCCCCTCCTGAATGTCTCCTCCTTGGTTTTGTCAGAGATGCATTAAGAGGTTACAGTTTACCATTGTCCAAGAAGTGAAGGAATCAGTGCATGCATGGCTTGCCAATCAGACAAGAGATTTTTTTCTTGGAGTCTATAGTAGCTTGTCCACTGTTGGACTAAGCATATCGAAAAACAGGGGGGACGTATGGAAGATGGTTCTGTCACATATTTTCTGTTGCTGTTAAATTTGTTTAAGAACCTAAATTATGGATACTTGCTGACTTGTCCATTTACACAAAATACTGTTTTTAAAGGTAGTTCCCATTACAGTGCTCTAGGCTGTTTGCCCCAGTTTCTACTGCTTTGTGTAATTTATTTAAAAAATTAACATTTTTTTTAAATTTTGAAAATATATATTATTTGAGGATGTTTATTTTGTGTACTTCAGTAGTTTAACAGAGTATGAAATTATCTTATCTAGCACTTCCAAATAACAGGTTTTGGGATTTATGGTTTTGAAATAAAAATGGGTTTTGAAAGTAAAGGTTTTTCTTATGTGGCAAAAATGGCACTATACCGCAAACAGAAGACTTGTGGGGTGTATTTCCATCTTGATTGCTAACTAGTTACTGGTATTTCACAGTAGCATGCGTCCTCAGTTTTCGTGGTAGTCCATGAAGAGTACATTGCACAAAGATGGAGGCAGCAAGCTCCTCTGGCACGTCAGTAACGAATTACCAGTTGACATGGCCTCACCCCAATTGTTGTCAACATCAAACTGAAAATTTCAAATCAGCCATCCTATAAAGTGTTGAAATGACAGTAATATGTAGATTTTTCTTACGTATGATTTTCTTCTTGTTTTGTTGCAAGAAGTTTTTCAGCTGCCCAGCCAAAGTATATTTTAGCAAGAACACTCCTCGTATAGGAAGTGATAATTGAAGTTCATTTTTTTAACTGCATCAGTATTAACTGTACTGCTTTTCTGCATTATATATATATATATATATATATTTTGTCATTCACTCATTTATCGAGTTTTTAGGAGTGCGGTTTCTAGAGCATACTGTGTGATCAAACAGTAAAGGTGCAGAATGGATGCTTTCTTGCAAGTATGGTTTGGTGCATACACTAGTTGCAGCTAGTTTCTGTTACTTTGGGTTGTGACTGCCTGGGACTAGCTCACTCAGTTTATCCATAGGAGCCTCACACATAAACTGTGTTTTTTTTTGTTGTTATGGAGCAGCACAGTAAACATCAAGGGTTATCTGAAATGTGGGGGGGGAAACAGTTACTGAAGTGTGTTAAATGGTTACAGTTGTTTGTAGAAATGCAGCTCTGTACTTTGCATATATTTGAATGGTTTAAAATATTAAGATAGGGGCATGAGGACCTGGAAGATGATGCCAGGTGGGTGGCCGTCACCTGCCCAAAATCCAGAAACAACTGTGAAAGTTAAAACTGTTGGCCAGAGACCATCAAATGACACAAACATTGATGGAGGATCAACTGCGCATTAACTAGATGAGTCAACATACTCTTCTCAGAGATTTGGGAAAGAGGAACATACAAGGTCTGATAATAAAGTATTGAGATTAATTTTTTCCTAGCTGTACTGGCAATACTGCAACCTGCTAACACGGACAACCTTTGACCTTGGTCCTTCCTTTATCCCCACTTGCAGTGGCATGGCTTTGCAATGCCTCAGTGTGGAGTACGTGCTTGAAGTGTCAGGACAGATTTGTGAACCTTGTCATGGAAATGGAAGCACGTAACATCACACAGTGGTATGTATGCCATCTCGGTGACATTGCCACCACAACACTTGGAAAACTTCAGCAGGACTTTGGAGATCATGCAGTGTCAACAGCACAAGACTTCTGCTGGCACAAAATATTTTCTGAAGGCAGAACCCTTGTTGAAGATGAGCAGCACAGCAGACTACCATCAGCAAAATGGACAGGAGACAACACAGCACTGGTAAGAGAACTTGTTTGATCCGATCAAAAATTACACTGTTCAACAAATTTTGGATGATTGAATGTTATGGTTAAGTGAATATAATATGTTTTTTGGGACTCAGAATACGAAAATAATTCTGAAATTCATTGGTTAGCTCTTGTTTTTGAGATAATACTTGTAGCACTATCGTATGTAGTTATATGTACAATAAATATGAATAGAAAATTACAGAGCTTAACGATGTGTCCTTTTGGCCTGTTGATGTTATTTTGTTTCAGGGTCATCCCTAACATGGCAGGGCCCCATCACCGAAATGTCTTGATGGAAGCGCTCCCCATGTTCATCGCTCACGTCACCACAATTTAATGGAAAAAAATCTAGGCGTGAAAATAAAAAGTGCATTTTCAGCGACATATTGCACCCGCGCTGTTCATACGAATCCACCAGATCTTGTACAAGTTCTCTGAAATTTGCAGCTTTGAAATTTTCCAGAAGAACATTAGAAACCTTTTTAAAGGATTGCTATGCTGCTTTCTCCTTGTCACTTAACACTGCTTCAAACTGCTGGTCTTTAAAAAGTTGTCTGATTTGAGGACCAATAAACACACCTGCTTTTATTTCTTGAAAGTGAACCTGGAGAATTTTCCACATAAGTACATGAATGCAGGACCCTTCACATCCAAAGCCTTTACAAAATTCTTCATATGCCCCAATTTAATATGTAGTGGGGGAGTGGTGTAGTAAATTCCACTGTTGTAAACTTGATGCCAAAAGTTCTGCCTTACTTTTTGGAAGTTTGAGATCCCTGATGAGGTCACTGAGCTCGCCTTCTGTTTTCTTATGATTGGAGGAGTCTGTGCTTGTCAAGTAGTCTGCATCTCTTGAAGCTGATGGCTGCTGTTCTTCGCTGTCTGAAGAAACACTGTCTTTGTCATCAGAGTACATAGCAAAATTGTCCGGAGGTTCAGGAACAGAAAGTCCATCGCCATGAGGCACAGGCCGAATTGCTGATAGTGTATTCAGATACACAAGTGCTGATTTTTTCTTCATGGACATACTATTTTGAATAGGGGCACCATACAGAAATAACAGTCAGTACTGTAATTGCTAGACAGCCTACAAACCATGGGCACTTCAAGTGGCATACAGCGTCCTTTATCCATTCACCCACGCATCGAGTTTGGATGAATACGTATGGTGCCCATTTTTTTTCCTGGTCCTCTACCTTACATCCGAAATACAAGAAATATGCCTTTTTTTAGTTGGAGTAATCGAAAACTTTCTCGAGGCAAATGTCACTTCTCCGCAAATGTAGCAGAAGTTATCCGGGTTATTTACGCACTTCTGGGACATTTTTATAAATATACTACACAATCTGTGACAATAGAATGCCAGCTGAAACTATCACGACACAATTCACATGAAAGAACTTGGGGACACCATCTACAATACGACCGCTTTCGTACAACACTTAATAAGAACTGAAGAGAGTTGACAGGCAACATATTTACCGATCGCATGACGAACACCTGCAGCCATGATAGCCGATCACGTGATTTCATTGTGGCATGAGAATTATGGCGCCCGCTTAGAGTGTTGCCAAATTTGAAGACGAAGGCCTAATATTTAGTTGAAAAAAAAGTGAAATTTCGAGCCGTAACTGTAACTCGAAATCTAGAGCTAAGCTGAAAATTTCTATGTCATTTTCGATTTCAGCGGCCTCAAAATAGTAAAGTTTAGCTAGTCTCGTTTCCATAACATTTTGTGTGTTGAACAGTGTTAGTCAAAATGATTGCTGATGAAATGAACATGAACCAGAATACCGTTCATTTGATACTGACTGAAGAATTGGGGATGAGAAATATTTGTGCCAAGATGGTGCCCATGAATCTCACAGGGCAAGGGTGAGAAGCGCAGTTGAGCAAAGTTTTTGACATCCAAATGCATTACGGTGATGCCGCAGCCTCCTTATTCACCTGATTTCGGAATTTATGGTATCTTTTTATTACAAAAATAAAATCGGCAGTGAAAAGACACCATTTTAAGTAAACAGAAATCTGGATGGCTGTAACACAGACCTTAAGTGACATCCCACAAACTGCGTTCCAGGAATGTTACAAATAATGGCAACAGCACTGGAAAATGTGTGTGCAGGCACAAGGGATGTACTTTGAAGGTGACCACATTGTAGTTGATGAATAAATAAAATAAAACGTTTTTGGAACCAGTCTCATTATTTTATTGTCAGACCCTGTATGCATGAAGCTGGTTTTGCAGTGTTACTGACAAGCTGATTCTGGCATGATATTGAATTACTTCATGTTGAATTGTGGTGTGGTGTTCAGCCAACCACTTTATTCACTTGACCCGGCACCAACCAACTTCTTTCCGTTTCCTAATGTGAAATCAAATTTCAGGTGAAGATTCCACAATGTTGAGAACATTGAAGAAGAAGGTAAACTGTGAATTAAATATACTTCCAGTGGATGTGTGATGGCTGTTTCATGCAATTAGTATAAAGAAGTATGTTGCAGTCAAGGGAGATTACTTGGAAGGAAAATAAAAAACAGTTTTCTTCTTATTTTATGTGTGTCTTCCCTATAGCATAAATCTCAGAACTGTTTAACCTTGTATCTTTTATTGAATGTTGCAGGGCAATGATAATGGTTCAGAGTTGTTGAATGCGATATCTGTTACTACTGGTGTAGCAGCAGTGGCTGGAAGGCTGGTTGCAGCATTTGTAAGTTACATTTGTATAAATAATAGCGGTTTCACACGGCAATAATCAACATGCAGTTGGACTGTGGCAGAATGAGTATCGCTTATACGCAGTCAGACAGTAAAGTTCGTGAACTTGCCACCGTGTGCTTGCCGTGGCAGCACTGGACAAAAGCCTTAGTATGGTTTGATGACATTAACATATCAGCGTTTCACAGCTGTGTTGTTGTTGATCTATGACAGTCTCTTTCTGAGTGGCATCTATTATTGTTTGCGTGTGTTTTGGTGTGGCACCGCAAGAATGAAGAGTCACAATTTGCCAAGGCCTTTTGGAGAGGCAAGATGACATTTTGGGCCATGTCATCACAGGTGATGAAACATGGGTGTACCAATACGACCCTGAAACGAAGTGGCACAGTGCACAATGGAAGACTGCCAATTCCCCACGACCAAAAAAATTCCATCAATCCAAATCAAGAGTCAAAACAATGTTGCTGACTTTTTTTGATATAAGAGGGATTGTTCATTATGAATTTGTACTAAATGGACAAACAGTCATCCAGGTTTACTATTTGGAAGTACTGGGAAGGCTGCATGAGAAAGTTAGATGGAAACGACCTGAACTTTTTGCCAACAACTCATGGATCTTGCATCACGACAATGCACCTGCTCACACGGCACAGTCTGTGAGGGAGTTTTAAGCTACTAAACAAATAACTCTGTCGGAACACCCTGCCTATTCACTGGGTCTAGCCCCCAGTGACTTTTTTCTGTGTCCAAAGATAAAGAAAATATTGAAAGGAAGGCATTTTGATGACATCAGGAATAGTACAATGGCTGCTCTGAAGGCCATTCCACAAAACCAGTTCCAAATTTGTTTTGAAGGGTGGACTAGGCACTGGCATCGATGTATAGCTTCCCAAGGGGAGTACTTTGAAGGTGACCACGGTGGTATTCAGCAATGAGGTATGTAGCACTTTTACCGCGATGAGTTCACAAACTTTATTGTCAGACCACATAATGAACTTCATTATTTTGACAGGTCTTGGCACCTTCAGTTTCTTAGTGTTACAGTAAAACCCACTTGAGACTTCCCGGCTTAAGAAATTTTTCCACCAAAGAAGTCAAAATTATTAGTACCAAAATTTTTGCATATAATTAACATTTACTGTTTGTTGTCCTCCTAATGTTTTTCCTGTTAAAACTATTTCTACCCTAAGAAGTACAAACATTTTAGAGTGCAATAACTTTTCACCCACCTAATGTATTTTTGCATCAAAATCTTAACAATTTCCCATTCATTCAATTTGTTATCGATGTATGCTGGTGAAGTAACACTCACAGTTTGTAAAGATTCATTTTTCAGGGTGGCTTGCACCATGGTTCAGAAGTACATGCAAGGAACTCAGTGATAATCTGTGGAAATGTGTGGGCGGAATTGATGTCACATTCCAAGTGTAATTTAAGTTACCATTCAGCATGGGTTTAATGGAGCGTGTTGTGACTGTAACTGCTTAAAATATAGTAATGTAGATTTGATATTTATGGAATACTTTTGGCAAGAACAGGCTCTTTGTCTACCGTTTGTGCTTGTCAAAATATTTCTAATGTTTCTAGATGGTGTCCAAATGAGTATTGGAATTAAAACTTGAAATGTGGTTTGGTGGCAGAAAAGAATCATTTAATGTCGAATTGATATGGAGTATATTCTGATAAAGGGCATGTGTATTCTAGACTTACCCTTTTAAGACTTTTCCCATTTCATAAGCCAGATGTGTTGAATTTTCCTGGAAACATCTGAAGAGGGTTTCACATTGTGGGGAAAAATCTTGTATGCTTTAATTGCTTGCCTTTTCCTGACTCATTTCCTTGTGAGGGTCTGCACTTGAATTTTCAGTGATTAGTAGAGTTACTTACTTATATAAAGCTTCTTCCTTCTTCAGGAGCTGACAGTTGCTTATCTACTCTGATTCTACACATTTTGTAGAATCAGAGGCTTGTTAAGAGTATTTATACATTGTGATCATCAGACATGAACCTACTTGTGTGTAGTTCTGTCATCATTTTCTTTTATACCAACCTTCTTACTAGTGACAGATCTGTGCTCTTCCTCATAATACGAGGGCTGCTGAGAAAGTAATGCCCACATTTTTTTTCTGGGAAACGATTTATTTAGAATGTATGAAATTCACGCACAGTATAACTGGATGTTTCCTTCACACATGTTATTTTTCCACATAATCTCATCTACGTCTACGGCCTTACGCCAGCGCGAAACCAGGGCATGCCTGCCTTCTTTGTACCAGCTCGTTTCCTGTTCACATAGCCATGTCCTTACTGCACAAATCACACTCTCATCTTCTTCAAACCTTGTCCCACACAGTGCATCCTTCAGTGGCTCAAAGAGATGAAAATCTTTTTGGGCCAGTGGAGTGGCATCATCTATAATCACCAAGAAAAAAGAAGTTCAAGACAACTCCTTCCGCCGGAAAGGTAATGATCACCGTCTTTTGGGACAGTGATGGAGTGATTCTGGTGGATGTGATGGCCAGAAGTGCGACATTCAATTTGGATGCGTATATCAACACCCCCCAAAAACTGAAACAGCATTACCGGCGAGTGCGGCCTAACAGGAATCCAGGAGACATGTTGATTGAGCACAAGAATACCCGCCCTCACACAAGTCTACGAACCCAGGAGGCAATCGCCAAATTTGGTTGGAATGTGCTCCCCCATCCCCCGTATAGTCCTGATCTGGCGCTATCAGATTTTCATCTTTTTGGGCCACTGAAGGATGCACTACATGGGACAAGGTTTGAAGGTGACGAGAGCGTGATTCGTGCAGTGAGGACATGGCTACATGAACAGGAAATGAGCTGGTACAGGGAAGGCATGCATGCCCTTGTTTTGCGCTGGCGTAAGGTCATAGACGTAGATGGAGATTATGTGGAAAAATCACATGTGTAAAGGAAACATCCAGTTATACTGTGCGTGAATTTCATACATTCTGAATAAATAGTTTCTGAGAAAAAAAATGTGGGGCATTACTTTCTGAGCAGCCCTTGTATTTATGTTTTCACAGAAAGTTAACTTTATCTACACAGGCCATAAGTTTCTTTGCCCATTTTAACTTCTTGTGTTACTGGTTTTTGTGGTTCTTTATAATGGTGTATTTCTAAGTAGAGTTGAAAGGTGGTGGTTATTAATCATCTCCCTCTTTTGGACCATTCTTTATAGGATTAGGTTAGATAAGATTAAATTAGGAATTGGGTTCAGGCCCTAGCAGTCCCTATGCACTTTTGCCTTATTCTGAATAGGAAATATATCAGATACTCACCTGTCCAGACTTCACTACAGATTTCATTCAAGCACATTTTAATTGACCTAACTAGTTTCATGGGTGTTTCAAATTCAGTGATAATGTTGTGCAGAACTGCCCTTGTGACTGAGCTGTAGGCTATATGGAACTCTGCAAAGAACTGATACACAGCTGCATTGTATTCTTATTTTGCCACTGTGTGATGAATGCACAATATGAGATGAGTAAATTTTCTGTTTTGTTAACATCCACAGTGATGATCCATGGTAATTTTGTCTATATATGGAGTTAACTGTTCTGTGCCCAATGTCAGGTGTAACCACCATTCAGTGAGGTAAATGCCTAATTTTAGGTTAAGTGGACAGTATTTAATGGCTTTCCATATATAAATTCCAGTCATCTGCAGCAACACCTTCCACTGGGCATTTAGTTGTGACATTAAAGGTTCAGTGTTGTGAGAAGAGCGTTGTACAACAATTTGTGTGTAGTTGATATGTAACATGTCTTGACACTACAGTCATTTTGTCACCCTTCTTATGGGTTCAGTAATACATTCTGTTTAGTGCTGAGGCAATAACACTTTATTCTGAATACAAGAAATAAATTATGTAATGCTGAATGTAATCGTTTCATTTGCCGTTCGAACCTACGTGGTGTTCAAACAAGTAAGGACATTTGACTCCAAAAGATGTGACCCAAAAACAGACAGTCAGTTTCTCGCTATGGAGAGGGTGCTGATGGAGCCGTTGTGGATTTTTAGGTGCCCAGTGCTGATAATTCTCTTTGTTCACATATTGTGATAAGTGGAAATGTGGTGTGTCATTAGGATAGTGCTGATAACAGCATAATCATTCATCAGTATGAGAATTTATTCCATTTTTAAAACATGCTTCTTAAACCTGCGCTTATTTTCCACAAAGTACCATTGTCTCATAATCTTTTCTTTTTTCATTTTAAATAGTACCATATTTATCTGAGTGCAAGACCACTCTAATACTACCCCACAAATAAAACACGTGTGCCAAGGGAAAATGTATGTATCCAAATCTAAGAAGACCCCCCATAAATAAAACATCTGCTCAGAAAAATGTTCCACTGTTAACTGCACACACTTAATACATAATGCGTGTCAAATTCTGTCTTCCTTTACCAGTTAGTGTCACACTTTTTATCTTCACATTCAGTGCCTTCATCTTCCTCACACTAACTCTTAACTTTCCCATCCTTTTTAGTGCCATTCCACAACATACCACCATCAGTCCCATCCTTTGCATTGGATATAAAGCACTTCTTAAAACCCTTTACAGTCACTTCTAGTGAGATGTGCTGCCATGCTGTTTTGAACCACACTGATTAAATAATACCTTTATATTTCTTGGTTTATCAACTTGAACCCATGAAGATTCATAATTTTCACTGCAGCTGACATTAATGATGTTAAGAATTTTCAGCATGTGTTTTCTGGTTTTTTTTTGTGTCAGTGGTCTGGTCCGTCTTGAGTTCATGGCTGTTTTTAAGGTTGTTAGTATGTGGATTGGTCTATGTTTTATTTTTGAGTCTTATAATTTATTTTTAATTTTTTATTAGCCATATTTCTGTGACTACGCTTGGACTAGATTTGTTCTCAGGTGCATATATTAACAAGTTTATGTTTCAAGGTTGCACATTCACTGACAGTAGCTCAGTGTAAATGATACACCAGGTTAGGTGCTTCTGTACCTGTAAACGGAAACAGAGCCATCTTCTGAAACATTCTGCTCCTTTAAAAATTAGATGATGGAGAAAGTCCTCCCA